>Ga0070741_10001254_pt1 | contig 79505 bp, 69 predicted proteins | sample Coa_R1_4_FD_66440 | JGI IMG/M metagenome (GOLD analysis project Ga0070741, IMG submission 66440) | Surface soil microbial communities from Centralia Pennsylvania, which are recovering from an underground coalmine fire - Coalmine... | ecosystem: Environmental > Terrestrial > Soil > Unclassified ...
CTGATTTACGAATTCGGTGAGGAAAGGAGGTCGCGGAGAATCGCCAGAGCCATTGTCCGGTCGCGGCCGATACGAACCACTGCGCAACTCGCAGCGGTCGTTTCAGCCGCGGCCCGGCCAATGAAAAATGAGCGAATACATCCCGCGACGCGAACTTTTCAAGCTCTCCGAATTTTCGTAAACCGCGAATTGGACGACCTGCGGAAGCTGCTGGAAGCAGCGCCGCAGTTGCTGAAACCGGGTGGAAGGCTGGTGGTGATCAGCTTCCACTCGCTTGAAGACCGCATCGTGAAAGATGCGATGCGAGAAGGTGCAAGGTTGGGGCAGTACAAGTTGCTGACGAAAAAGCCAGTGACGCCGAGTGAAGAAGAGATCGCTTCAAACCCGCGTTCCCGCAGCGCAAAATTGCGGGCCGCGGAAAGAGTTTAAAAGCTCAGTAAATACGAGAGTGCCGCAAAGCACCGAAATTTTGTTCTGAAGGTAGGAATACAGCCGCAACGGAGACACCAATGTATACAGGAAGCCTGATTGACGATTTGATCGCGACGGTTGAGCGCGCGGAAAACAGCGTCCGCGTGGAGATGCAAGAGCTGGACTCTGAAACCTGGTGCGCAATTGTTCCAACCGAAGTATTCGCGCTCGAAGCAGCGCCCCAGCTTGCAGGAGTCGCATAGTCATGGCCGCCGCTGCGATCACAGCCCCTGCTATTGCCGTTTCCGCCCCGGCAAGAGTTGCGCCGCGCCGCCGTCCCTGCTGGAACGGCACGCCTGAAATTTATTTCACTAAGGCGATCGACAATTCGCGCCTGGTGAAGGTCGAAGACCCGCGCCGTGCGCGTGAAATGCGGCATTTTGGCATCGCACTGGCCTGCCTGTTTTTGTTCGTGATGGCCTACGCATTTCAGCATTTCAAAGCCATCGAGTACGGATACAAGATCGAAGCATTGAAGTCACAGCGCGACAGCCTGGTGGAAATGAACCACGCCCTGCGGCTCGAAGAAGCTTCTCTGCGCGATCCTGAGCGAATCGACCGCATGGCGCGCGAACTCGGGCTGCAATCGCCGCAGGCCGGTCAGGTCATTCAAATGAATACCGCACTGCCCGAGGGGTCAGGCTCCGAGGTCGCCGGCCTGATGCCGATTTCGGTGGTGTCGGCTCGATAACGATTTCGCAGGATGGTTCGCAACAATCATCCTGCTGCGCTCGAAATGACAATTCACATTGTGTGTTTTGAGCAAGGCGGCTAACCGGCCGCCATTATTTTCTGAGGGAACTCGTGGCCTCGAGCACCGACCGCAATGGCTCCAATCTTCGCATCTATCTTCTCGCTGGCATCTTCGTCTTATGGTGCTCGGTCATCTGTGCCCGCCTGGTTTACCTGCAACTGTTTCGCTATGGCTCATTCGAGCAACGCGCCCAGCATCAGCAGCAGCGCACTGAAGAAGTCTCCGCGCGCCGCGGCATAATTTTCGACCGCAATGGGCAAGAGCTCGCAATGTCGATCAACGTGGACTCGGTTTTTGCCGTTCCCACGGAAATGCCCAAGCCGGCAAGTACGATTTCTCTCATCGCCCGGATTACCAGGCAGGACCCGCATGAACTGCTGGCTAAATGCGAAGCTGCCAAAACTTTCTGCTGGCTGGTCCGCAAGGCTGATCCGGAAATTTCCGCCCGCATTCGCTCCCTGAATCTTCGCGGCGTTTATTTCCAGAAAGAATCCAAACGCTACTACCCGAAGAATGAGCTCGCGGCGCAGGTCCTGGGCTACGTCGGTATGGACGACGAAGGCCTCAGTGGCATCGAGCGCGAGTACGAATCACAGCTTCACGGGCGTCCCGGGCAGATGCTCATCTCTGTCGACGCGCGCAAGAAGTGGTTCGGCAGCGTCGAGAAGCAACCCGAGCCGGGCGACAACATCGTCCTCACCATTGACGAAAAAATCCAGTACATCGCCGAGCGCGAGCTGGAAGCCGCGATGGCGCAAACCCATGCGATCGCAGGAACCGTGGTTGTTGAAAACACGCGCACCGGCGAAATCCTTGCTCTTGCGAATCGGCCCACATTCAACCCGAATCTTTCAAAGGAGATCACGCCGGAAAAACTCAAGGACCACGCAGTCAGCGACGTCTACGAACCCGGCTCGACGTTCAAGCTGGTTACGCTCTCGGCAGCGCTCGAAGAAAAGCTCACGACTCCCAATGAACTCGTCGATTGCCAGATGGGCTCGATCGTTTACAACGGCATGCGCATCCGGGACAGCCGGCCCCATGGTTTGCTGACGGTTTCTGATGTGCTCGCGGAATCGAGCGACGTGGGCTCCATCAAAATCGGCATGCGTCTCGGTGACGACCGCTTCTACAAATACATTCGCGGCTACGGTTTCGGGCAGCAGACCGGAATCGAGCTTCCGGGCGAGACGCGTGGTCTGACCAAGCCACCAAGCCGCTGGTCGAAAGTTTCCATCGCCGCGATTTCTATGGGGCAGGAGATCGGCATTACCCCGCTGCAACTCGTCGGCCTTATTTCAACCATGGCCAATGACGGGATCTACGTTGCCCCGCGTATTGTCGCGGCGACTACGCAGCCCATGAGCGCGCCACAGACCATCGCATTCCATCCGGTGAACCAGCATCGGGTGATCTCGTCCTTCACAGCGGCGGAAATGCGACAAATGATGCAGGCTGTCGTTCTTCACGGGACGGGAACGAAAGCCAGGCTGATTGGGTATACGTCAGCGGGCAAAACCGGAACGGCACAGAAAGTCGATCCGGCGACGCACGCTTACTCGCATACGAAATACGTTGCTTCGTTCGCGGGATTCGCTCCCATAAACAATCCCGCAGTGACTATCGCCGTGGTGCTCGACTCCGCGGTCGGATTGCATCAGGGCGGCCAGGTTTCAGCGCCGGTGTTCACGCGTATTGCACAGCAAGTGCTTGAGTATCTGCACACGCCGCACGATCTCGACATTCCCACCAGCCGCCAGATGCTATTGGCAGAATCCAAGACGCATGACAAGGATTTGGAAGAAGGATCCCCGGACCATCCAGGCGAAGAGATCGACTCAGCCGATGCAACACCACTTACTGCGCCGGATACAACGGTTAGGGGGGCGGCGGGCGTCTCGCCCGTCGGGCCAGGCGTGGATTCTTCGGCTTCGCTCAGGACCGGCACCCGGATCCCCGCAATGGATAAAGCCGTAATGCCGGCTGCCATGCGGCAGCAGGTCAGCACCGAACCTCCGATTCGCCGAAATCCTGAAGGGGCGCCCGACTCGGCTCCTTCCGCGCCTTCACCCACTCGCGGCACTGTGGTTCTCGATGTCGAACAAGGCGGAATCGTGGTTCCGTCGTTTATCGGAAAGTCGGTGCGATCAGCGATCGAACTTGCCGAATCCAGCGGACTTGACCTGGATATAGTCGGCAGCGGCCTGGGCCAAATCCAAACGCCGCTCGCAGGTGCCCACGTGCCTTCCGGGGCGAAAATCACGGTCCATTTTGGACGCTAACGCGATCCGAGCGGATATCTGATGACTGTCCCGGGACAGCTTGCTGCTTTCTACTAATATTCGGACGACGATAAACGATCGTGCTTCCCTGCGGATGGGTTAGTCCTCCTATTCCACAACCGATCACGCCCAGCAAAGGCGCGGCAAACATGACGCGCAAAGCGCGAGGAGGACCTTGGGCGATTCCACCGACGGTACCGACAATCACTCCTGCAATTGCGCCTCCCGTGCAGCCAGTTTGGCTTTGTTCAGCAGCGGAGTGAATTCGGCGGACCTCGCGAATTTCCGAGCGCGCAACTTGGAAATTGAACTTTGAAATTCGGCGTGCCCGATGAATCTCGCTGGAGCAGGCGAGAATTTCGGCCGTTACGCTCGTAAGCTCGCATTTCAGCTTGGCAGAGGATGCTCGAACAGAAACGGATGTTCCCTCCGGAAGGTTCTGGACGTCTTGCCAGTCTCCAATCTGGTCCTGGCCAAGGACTCCTTCTCGCACGAGCGCGATCAGAATCAGTAATGCAATCGTTTGCTTCACTCCACAAGGGTAGGGCTCTAGCTCAGGAATGAGAGGTGGCTTGTGATGCTTTCGCAACTGCCACATCAGGATTCAAGAGGATGGCGGATTAAAGCTTCGCAGCGTTTCAGCTCTTGCAGGCTGGATTCAGCAAGCAGGGGGAAGGACAAGACTCGTGGTGTGCCATTCAGTTGCTGGGCGGTAAGGGTATCGCAGACCACAGCGGCTGCCTGCTTTAGTCCGCGCTTCCATCCTGGCCGCGTTGTGTCGCGCACCATCAGGCTGTCGCGGTCGAAACCGGCGGCGGTCAAGATGGTCCGGGCGTTCTTAAGGAAATTGGGCCAGCCTGAAGCAATTCCGAGCAGGAGAGAATTGGATACAGGTAGATAGCGCGCCAGCGACTCTCTCGCCGAACGTAGATCGAGGGTGATGAGGTCGGAATTTTCAGGGAGCAGCTCTCGGGCGGCGTTGGCTGAGATCGAAAGCGCGACAGGCACAGAGGCGTCGGCAATAACTTGCGGATTTGCGCTCAGACTAGGCACAACAACCGGGAAGGTGAGAACGGCGCGCATTTCACAGGCAATGATTTGGGCAAGAGCCGCGTCCGGCTCGATCAGAAGGAAGTGGTCGGGTGGTTGCATCTCTAACACCTGCCGCAACCGGGCCCGCACGGCTGCGAGCGGAGCGCCTAAGCGCCGAGTCGCTCGAAGAAAATCGGTAATCAGTTGATCGAGCGCGATGTCTGCTTTTGGCGCAGCAGGTTGCTCCGCGCGAACATACACGCCGCTTCCCTTTCTGAATTCCAGCCAATTGCTGCGTTCAAGCTGCCGATATCCCGCGCTCACCGTATTCGGATGCAGCCGAAAACGCCGCGCCAGTTCCCGGGTACTAGGCAGGCGTTCCCCGGGCGTCAGTTCCCCACACACAATCGCCAGTACGACCTGGGTCGCCAGTTGTTCGCGAATGCTGATGTCGCTATTACGGGAAAACCAGAGCTGCATTGAAGGACATATTACATCGGGTGATCGGGCGATCGGGCGATCGGGTCATCGGGCGATCTGACGGAGTTCGGTCGATCTGACTCCATCTCATGCTTGACCCCCCCGTCACCTAATCAACAGGACCGGCCTTCAGATCATCCGATCGCCCGATCGCCCGATGGCCCGATGATACCGATTCTCGATCACCCGATTCGATAATCCTGCCGTTCCCTCTATTGCAATAAAATCTCTTGCAATGACGTTTGTTGATCTCCTTCGCGGCGTTGAAGTGCTCGCGCAAAGCGGGAATCCGCAGGTTACAGGCATTGAATACGACTCGCGGCGTGTGAAGTCGGGGGACGTTTTCGTTGCTATGAAAGGCGAATCGAGCGACGGCAATCGTTTCGTTAACCAGGCGATTGCCTCCGGCGCAGTGGCAATCGTTACCGACTCAGACATTACGCCGAAAAATGCTGCATGGGCAAGAGTGAAGCATGGGCGCCAGGCACTCGCAATTCTGAGCGCCAATTTTTATCGACATCCGACCGAGCAACTCGCAATTAGCGGCATCACCGGCACGAACGGCAAAAGCACAACAGCTTTTCTGCTGGAATCAATCTTGCAATCCGCAGGCAACAGGACTGCTCTGGTGGGCACCATTGAATATCACGTCGCCGGGAAAATTATCCCCGCACCGCATACGACTCCGGAGTCCCTTGAACTGCAGCGGCTGTTTCGCGAAGCGGTGGATGCGGGAACGACCGAAGCCGTGATGGAGGTTTCATCGCACGCTTTAGCGCAAGGTCGAACATTCGGAGTTCCGTTCGATGTAGCGATATTCACGAATCTGACCCGCGACCATCTCGACTATCACCGAACCATGGAAGAATATTTTGCCGCCAAAAAAATTCTATTTGAGGGTCGCGGCGCGAATCATCCGCGGGTATCGGTGATCAATGCGGATGACGAATATGGACTGAAGCTCGCCGGGCTGTGCAAGCAGCACGGATCGGAAGTGATTACGTACGGAATCTCGAAGGCCGACTTCCATTCTGCGAAACTGGCAATTACGCCCCGAGAAACGCGCTTCCAGATGATCACGAAGGACGAACGCATCGACCTGACCTCGCCCCTGATCGGCCGGGTGAACGTCTACAACATTCTTGCCGCCAGCGCCGCCGCTTATGCGCGAGGATGTTCAGCGGACGATATCGCTAATGGAATCGCCCGGCTGAGGCGGGTCCCCGGCCGTTTCGAGCGCGTCGACTGCGGACAGCCGTTCACGGTGGTGGTGGATTACGCGCACACAGACGATGCTTTGCGAAACGTGACTTCACTCGCGCGTGAGTTCGTGAAATCGTCGGGCGGCCGTGTAATTACGTTATTCGGTTGCGGTGGCGATCGGGACCGCAAGAAACGTCCGCTGATGGGTGAGGCTGCAGGTCGAGGGAGCGATTTTGTGGTGCTAACCTCGGACAACCCGCGTAGTGAGGATCCACTGGCGATCATTGACAACGCTGTCATGGGACTCCGGCGCAGCGGCGCGAAGTACACCATCGAAGCTGACAGGCGGGCCGCAATCCGGATTGCACTCGCGGAAGCCCGTGCCGGAGACATTGTGCTATTGGCGGGAAAGGGACATGAAAAGGAGCAGGTGTTAGCAAGCGGACCGGTTCCCTTCGATGACGCGTTGGTTGCGGCAGAAGCTCTACGAAGCCTGGGTTATAACTGCTCAAAATCCGGAGACGGCGCATGAAACTGCCACTCTCGCGAATAGCGGAATATCTCGAGATTCCTGACCACGAGGTTGGTGCAGGTGATCTCGAAGCGATTGTCACCGGCTACTCAATCGATTCGCGCACGATCAAGAACGGTGAACTCTTCTTCGCCGTAAAAGGCGAAAAATTCGACGGCCACGATTTCGTCGCGCAAGCTTGCGAAAGGGGTGCGGTGGCCGCTGTCGTTTCTAAAGAAAAATTCTCGGAGGCCACGAACCGCGTAGGGGCATCCGGAGCTGCGCGCCATGTGTTACTTCCCGTTGAGGATACCCTACGTGCTCTCCAGACTCTGGCGCAATCAGTCCGTCGCCTTTGGGCCCGTCCGCTGATTGCTGTAACGGGCTCCGCGGGCAAGACCACGACTAAAGAAGCTATCGCCCACGTTCTCTCTACCAAATTTCGCGTGCACAAGTCCGAAGGCAACTTCAACAATCATTTCGGCCTGCCCCTAATGCTGCTGAAGCTCGAGCCCGAGCACGACTGCGCTGTCGTCGAAATGGGCATGTCGCACCTTGGTGAGATCAAGGCGCTCGCGCAGATCGCCGAGCCTGAAACTGGCGTGGTCACCAACGTTGCTCCCGTGCATCTGGAATTTTTCAAAGACATTTCAGAGATTGCGCGCGCCAAATACGAACTGGTGGAATCTCTTCCTTCGAACGGCACCGCAATTCTGAATGCCGATGATGAATTTGTCTCGCAGTTCGGGCGCGATTTCAAAGGCAACGTCGTGACCTACGGTACCGCTCCCTTGGCCAATGTACGGGCTGAACACATTCAATCTCGTGGACAACAAGGCTCCGAGTTCGACTTAATAGCAGCCGGACGGCGGGCCAATGCAACCCTGCCACTCGTAGGCGTTCACAACGTTCACAACGCTCTTGCTGCCGTGGCCGTCGCTCTGGAACAAGGAATTTCCCTGCCTTCAGCGGTGGACGCGTTGTCACAACTCAGGCCGTCCGATAAGCGTGGACAGGTTGTCCGCATCGGCAACATTACCGTCGTGAATGATTGCTACAATTCAAATCCGAAAGCGCTGAACGCAATGGTTGACGCGCTGGCGAACATGCCAGCGAAACGTCGCATTGTGGTGGCCGGCGAAATGCTCGAGCTTGGGCCGCAGTCGGAGATGATGCACGCCGACGCCGGGCGCCACATGGCAGCTCGCAAGGTTGATGTCGTCATTGGCGTGCGCGGCCTTGCTGAGCATATTGTGAACGCGGCGAAGCAGGCGGGAATTCGAGCCGAATTCGTTACCACTCCCGAAGAAGCCGGCGAATGGCTGAAGCGAGAGGCAAAAGACGGGGACGTGGTGCTGCTGAAGGCTTCTCGCGGCGTAAAGCTGGAGAAGGCACTAGAGATTTGGAAACAGGCCGTTGCTCGTTAGTTGTAAGCCATCCGCTGGATTTGGCGCACGACGAGCGACCGGCGACGCACGACGCATAAGGAAATCGGAGGCGGATTGCTTTACTGGTTGCTGTATTCAAGACTCTTTCACTATTTTCCGCCGTTCCGAATTTTCCGCTATCTTACTTTCCGCACTGCTTTTGCCAGCCTGACAGCACTTTTCACCGGACTCATCATCGGACCTCTGGTCATCAATCGGCTGCGAGAATTTCAGATTGGCCAGTACATCCGCGAAGAGGGACCTAAAGACCATCAGAAAAAAGCCGGCACTCCTACCATGGGCGGAGTGCTGATCGCGATCTCAATTATTGTGCCAACCTTGCTGTGGGCCGATCTAAGCAACCCGTTCGTCTGGATCGCTGTACTCTCAACTGCGGCATTTGCGGCGATAGGATTTACCGACGACTACACCAAGGTCATTCACAAACGAAATCTCGGCCTTACCGCGAAAGCGAAACTCGGCCTTCAGATTCTCGCCAGTGTCCTGATCGCAGTGGCATTGATCGCGATGCAAAACCGAGGCATGTACTCGACGCGTCTGGTCGTGCCATTCCTCAAGCAGTTCCACCCCGACCTGATCGTCGAACGCCTGATCCACAATCCTGACCTTTGGCCTATCGCGTTCCTTCCGTTCATCGTGTTCGTCGTTCTCATCATCGTGGGCGCCAGCAATGCCGTGAATCTGACGGATGGCCTTGACGGTCTTGCGATTGGCTGCACCGTGATCGCCGCCGGCGCTCTTACGGTTCTGACTTATGTGAGCGGTCACGCTACCTTTGCGACTTATCTCGAGTTGCCGCGAATGCCGCAAGTCGGCGAGCTGACGATTTTTTGCGGCGCCATGGTCGGCGCCGCGATTGGATTCCTCTGGTATAACGCGCACCCCGCGGAAGTTTTCATGGGCGACGTCGGCTCGCTTGCGCTGGGCGGCGCGATTGGCACCGTTGCCGTCCTCATCAAGCAGGAGCTTCTGTTGCCATTCATTGGCGGCGTATTCGTGATCGAGGCGCTATCAGTGATCCTGCAGGTCGGTTCCTACAAGCTGCGCAAAAAGAGGATCTTCAAGATGGCCCCGATTCACCATCATTTCGAGTTGATGGGCTGGTCGGAGTCGAAAATTATTGTACGTTTCTGGGTGGCGTCGCTGGTCTTTGCGTTGTTCGCGCTGACAACCTTGAAGTTGAGGTAGATAGGAATTCACATAAAGTTGTGTTTCTCGTATTTCTAATCTCGTTATTGATCGTTGGTCTGGTCAGCATTTCGATCTCCCTCACCATGAAGTTGAGAGTGAACGAGAAAAGGGACGAAGGCGTGAAACTTTCTTGGTGGTCTAGAGATTTCCGAGAGACCAATCGCTTGTATCGAGAGTACTACCCCGCTAGCAGCCTTCCTGACATGGATACCTGCGTGGGATATCTGGTGTATGCGCTCCTCGTTGCTTTTTTGCTGACGGGATTGTTGAAAAAAAGCTAAATCCTACCCAAGGGCGTGGCCAAACGATGATTCATCGAGGTGCCGTCCCGCAGCGGCTGAAGCCATATGAAAAGCCTCAGGGTTCGGCACGAGTAAACTCGTGCCCTTCCCGTTATGAGATCAGCGGTCAGAAATGATGGTTAGGCTGCCGCCGTTCCGCTGTGACCTGTTTTCTCTGAGAATTGCTTGATCAAGAACGGCACCGCGAACAGAACCGGCGTGAACAGCAGATCGCTGGCAAACGTCCCGCGAAAGAACGGAACCGCAGCAACATAGCACGCGACCAGACCAGAAAGCGTCTTCGGGTACATGTTGTAAGCCAGCCATACTACGAAGTTGCTAAGCAGAAAGAAAGAAACCGAGCTTGCCAGGGCGGCCGCAATAATCCAAAGCGCTTTCAAATGCCGCTTCAAGCCAGTGCCGAGCAGTACAATCGCGGCGTACCAGGCCCAAGTCACCATCAGGTCCCAGGAGATCGGATACTTATAGACGAATTTGCTCAGGATCACGTCCGACGCTGCCAGCAACACAACGGGGAACCAGAATTGCCGGCGCGATCCGTAAGCTCCGAAAAATAGCAAAGATGCCGCCAGCGGGGTGAAGTGCCACGGCTGTGAATGCAAATATGGGATCGCAAAACGGAAGAAGACAGCCAGAACCACAAATATGTAAGCCAGCATGGTGACCTCGGCAGTATCGATTTTCGCGGCTGCGGTGCCGATCGTCAAGTGCAGCCTGTAGCAATGCCCGTGTGGCGCGGACACTCTTGTCCGCGGGTTTAGGTGGTTTGGAGGGGTCACGGCAGAGGCGGCTGCTGCGGCCTGCTTCCGAATTTTTCTCCAGTGACTCGCAAGTTCGGGCTGACCTCCGCGGTCGCCGATAACGTAGCCCGTCCCCGGAAACCTGGATAGTCATACCGCAAATCTTTAAAATGCACCGTCCATCCTCCCTGCGGTAACGGAGCCGCGGTCACCAGCGGATACTGTGCCCAACTGAGATACACCCGCCCTAGATACGATCGCTTGGCGGCGAGTGTCGCCTGAGTCTCTGGCGGCTTCGCGAAAGACTCCATTCCCGCAAGGACCAGTTTCCCCGAACGCGCGTCAATATCAGACGTAAAGAAATAGCCCGGCATTTCCGCAACTCCGTACCAGCGGAACAGGTGCCAGTAATAGGGATATGCCGAAACTCGCAGCGGCACTGCTGCGTCGAAGCGCGTATCGGCCAAGACGTGCACGGCCTTCCGATGCTCATGGTCGCGTATCGCATAAAGCCCGGCGACACAAACAATCGCTGCGACGGCAAAGCTGCGCCCCCGCGGCAGGCGCTCACGTCTCGAGAAAATCAGCGGAAGCACGAGGCCGCCAATCAGGATTATGTACAACGCCGGTTCAAAAATAAATACGATGTCCCACGAATACCACTTCTCCCATAATGGCCAGAACGGCCGCACGCCATAGTTGTTCGTGAAGTCGAGGAGAATGTGGCTCAGGCCGGCGATGTACGAAAATAGAAACAAAAGTCCCCATCTGGGCGGCAAATCCGGGATGTTAGTTTTTCGCCCGCGCGCTCGCCACACCAGATACATGAATCCGGTAACAACCGCCGAAACCAGAATCAGCCCCAGAAAGGAATGTGTGAAGCCGCGATGGTGCGCGAATTGATAGACCGGTCCTTTGAATCCGGTCAAGACATCGAGATCAGGCGCTTCGGCGGCGAGCGTCATGGCCGCCGTGGCGAGCGCGGTCTTGCGGTTGAATCCTGCCCGAGACAGAACGGCTCCGGTCAGGAAGTGTGTGAGTGGTTCCAAAGGAAAGTTCTAACACGAAAGAGCCGTGAGCAGTAAGGTATGAGCAGTGGGCAAGCAAGACACGGCTCGCTCGCAGCTCGTTGCTCATCGCTCGTCACTAAACTTCGGATGCCCCTTCGGCACCAGCACCGTGAGCGCGTCGGGAATCATCGAGAGCGTGATCGGCAATCGTCCAAGCAGCTCGCCGTCAGCTTCGACATAAATATTTACTGGTTTTTCTCCCGAAACGCTGCGGCAAGTGTCCTGAACGCTGCGGCAAGTGACCTGGTCGGCGTATTCGAGCAGGATCCCCGGAACACCACTTGAGAGACCCAAAATTCCGCGAAAAACATATGCCAGATACAACGCGCGGTTTCCCGTGCGGCACAACACCAGCCGCATGTCGTTTCGGGCGAGTGAAGCTCCCGGCGCTAGCTCTCGCAACACACCACCAAAAAAATTGATGCGCACTGCCAGCATTTCTGAAAGTCGTGGCTCGCGGCGGACCTCGCCGTTACTGGAAAACTCGGCTTCGAAGTAACGCATGCGGTGCGTCATCCACAGGTGCAGCGCCTTGCTGTAGTACGCCATCATTCCCACCCGATCTTTAATCAGGCGGTTGAGCTTGTAAAACAGATGGGCATCGACACCGACGCCAGCGGCAACGGTGAAATATCGAGAGGCTGGCAGATCGTTGGAGTTGCGAAAGTCGATCTTCCCGACCGCGATTCGCCTTGGAGCGGCCGTCAACAGCGCCCGCGCGGCCTTTTTGACATCAATCGGCAGCCGCAGATCGTGCGCCATGGCATTCGCTGTGCCCAGCGGAATAATGCCCAGTGCGGCATCTTTTGTCGCGAGGCCCTGCAGCACATCATGGACGGTGCCATCGCCGCCGCAGGCGATGATGGTGTCAAAGCCGTCGCGGATCGCCTTGCGCACTTGCGCAGCAGCATCTGAAGCGGCGCGCGTAGGAGCAACCTCGACCTCGATGCCCCCGCCGCGCAGAATCGAGACAGCGGTCTCGACGTCCTGCACGCGATATTTCTTCCGCCGGCCGGAAAGAGGGTTGTAGAAAAGAGCGGCCCTGCGCATGTGTTTGCGCTCAACCTCCGGCTCAGATGCGGCGAGTGCCTGGTTCGAGGTAGCCGTCAAACTGCGAATTCTACTGAAACCAACTTTAATGCACTGCAAATTCCGCAGGATGTGCCAGGTTGGTCATCTGGCCTAGAGAATTTTCTTGCCGAAAGCCGATAAGGCCAGCTCAACCGCAAGATCGGCGGTCCGGTTGTGTTCGTCAATGACCGGATTTACCTCGACAATTTCGAAGCTCAGCATCTTTCCATGGTCGGCGATGATTTCCATTGCCAGATGTGCCTCGCGATAAGTCGCGCCACCGCGCACCGGAGTCCCGACACCCGGAGCGTCTTCGGGATCAACCCAGTCCATGTCGAGCGAAACGTGGTATCCGGCCGTACCCTGCCCGGCAACTCTTATCGCATCCTCCATCACCGCGCGCATGCCCCGCTCGTCGATGTCGCGCATGGTTAGAACATCGATGCCAGCGCGGCGAACGTTCTCCTTCTCGATCGCGTCAATGTCGCGCACGCCTACCAGCACGGCGTTTGCAGGCGCCACTTTCGGCGAAAAGTTGAAAATGTTTCCTAGTTCGGAAGGCCCGAGGCCCATGAGCGCTGCCAGTGGCATTCCGTGAACGTTCCCGCTAGGCGAACTCTCGGGAGTGTTGATGTCCGTGTGCGCGTCGATCCAGATGAGTCCGATCTTCTGATTCTGCCGACGATAAAACTCGGCAACGCCTGAAACCGTCCCTGCGCCAACTGAATGATCTCCGCCAAGCACGAGGGGCACTTTGCCGGCTTCGAGAGTCTTCACAACCAGCTCGGCTTCCTTAGTGCAGGTAGCGGCGATTTCCTTCAGATATTTGGCGCGCGAGTCGCCCTGTTTTTTTTGCTCGGCAATGGCAACGGTGATGTTGCCGGCGTCTTCGACCACGTGCCCTAGCTCCTCGAGCCTGGCTTCGAGCCCGGCAACCCGCACTGCCGAGGGCCCCATATCGACACCACGCCGCGACTGGCCGAGGTCAAGAGGGACACCTATGACCCGGATCTTCTTACCGGAGACAGACGATGTTGAGACGAGCATAAGTTCAAACCATTAAACCGCAGAGATCGCAGAGTTCGCAGAGTCAGGGAACTCATTCACAATTCTACGAATCCCGTTTCTCAGCAAGGGAACGTGAAAGTTTATAAGCAGCCCAAGCTTGCACCCGTACAACCGAAGGTAGGAAAGCAATTGAGCCTCGTGAATGGAGTTGAGTTTCTCAACGGCTTTAATCTCCACGATCACGCGGTTGTCTACCACTAAATGCAAACGATACCCGCAGTCGAGCTTCACGGTTTTGTATAAAATCGGAAGCGGCTTTTGCTGCTCCACTTGGAAACTACGTTCCCGTAGCTCAAACACAAGACAAGTTTCGTAGGCTGACTCCAATAAACCAGGGCCCAGCGTCCGGTGTACCTCAATTGCAGCACCAATGATTTCTTGAGTGATCCTGTTCAGTGAAGCTTTTTCTTCCAATGCAAGCCCCGCATTTCTCTGCGAACTCTGCGATCTCTGCGGTTAATGGTTCGTTTACGGATAAAGCCTGTGCAACGTCCTTGCGAACGGAATCGTTTCCCGCACGTGCTCCAGGCCACAGATCCAAGCCACTGCGCGCTCGATGCCCATGCCGAAGCCGCCGTGAGGCACGCTGCCAAATTTACGCAAATCGAGATACCACTTGAACGCCTCTTCCGGCAATCCGTGCTCGCGAATACGCTGCACGAGTAAATCGTAAGATGCCATGCGCTGCGAGCCGCCGATGATTTCGCCATATCCTTCCGGCGCCAGCACGTCCACGCAAAGAGCGAGTTCCGGACGCTGAGGATCGGGCTCCATATAAAACGCCTTCACCTGTGCCGGATAACGATGAATCATTACTGGTTTATCGAATTGCGCGGAAAGATAAGTCTCGTCCGGAGAACCCAAATCTCCGCCCCACTCGAATTTGTTTTCGATCGCGCCTTTGGTGTGGCCCTCCTGCAGCATCTTCACCGCTTCGTCGTAGCTGATCCGCGGAAAGGGAGCCTCAATTTTTTCGAGCTTCGAGACGTCGCGTCCAATGGTTTGCAGGTCGGAACGGCGTTTCTCGAGACAGCGTTTCACAAGGAAACTGATCAGTCCCTCTCCCAGATCCATCAGATCGTCCAGCGTGGCATAAGCGACTTCCGGTTCGACCATCCAGAATTCGGTCAGGTGGCGGCGCGTTTTTGATTTTTCCGCCCGGAAGGTGGGGCCAAACGAGTAAACCTTCCCCAGCGCCATCGCGGTCGCCTCAATGTAGAGCTGCCCGGACTGCGTAAGATAGGCTTGGTCTTCGAAGTAATCGACCGGGAACAGCGTCGACGTGCCTTCGCAAGCTGCGGGGGTCAGAATCGGCGGATCTGTCAGCACGAAGCCGCGGTCGTCGAAGAAGTCGCGGCAGGCTTTGATGATCTCAGCGCGGACCCGCAGAATGGCGGCCTGTCGCGGGGTCCGAATCCACAGGTGGCGATTGTCCATGAGGAAATCGACGCCATGCTCTTTAAGCGAAATCGGGAACGGGTCGTTTTCTGAGACGCGCTGCAGCACCTGTACGTTCGAAACGTCGAGCTCATATCCGCCGGGAGCGCGCTTGTCAGCGCGCACCTTGCCTTCCACGATGACGCTTGATTCCTGCGTCAGGCCCTTCACAGCGTCGAAAACTTCAGGCGACACTGCGTTCTTTGGAACCACGCCCTGAATCACTCCGCTGCCGTCTCGAAAAATCGGGAAAAGAAGCTTTCCGCTTTCACGCAGGTTATAGAGCCAGCCGCGGATTGTGACCGGCTGGCCTTCGTGCTTGCCGATTTCAGCGATTGTGGTTACGGGATTCATGAAAGATGGTCACGTAGGGGCGGGTGCCCTCACCCGCCCTCCCCGGACGAGGGCGTCCGGGGTTACGCGTTTTGGAGTCACGCAGGTACTAAATTCCCAAAAATTTCCGCCATCTTCTCGACGGGGTTAATCTTCTCGTTCTCTTCAATTTCCAAAAGAAGAGGCGGCTTGTGCGGCGCTGCGCTCAGCAACTCCAGCGTTGCCTTCCAGTCAATCGTGCCATCACCCGGCCACAAGTGCGAATCTTTATCCTTGTCGTTGTCATGAATGTGGGTGGAATGGATATGGTCGCGCAAAGTTTCGAACGCCGGGGCCACCTCGCCCATCATGTTTGCGTGGCCTACATCGAAGCAGACCCCAACATCGTCGAAGTGCGTGGTACGGATAAATTCCACCAGCCGTTCCGGCAACGAGAGTTCATTGGGAATGTTCTCCACCAGGACGCGAACTCCGAGCGGCTTGGCAAAGGCCCGCAAATGTTCAACCGAGGTCATCGCAGCTTCGAATTTGCGCTCGTTGAACGACTCATTCGGCAGCCCAATATGCTGAATCAGAAACCTAAAGGGAATGTGCTCCGCTAACTCAATTGCGCGCTTGATCTCATCCATCGCCTCGATACGCGATGCCCTATCGGTCGACGCGATGTTGATCGGCGGTGCGCCGCTGCGGCCCCATTCGTAATCGGCGTAAAGCGGAGCATGAACCGAGTGCAACGGGATTCCACTGGTGCGAAACCAGTCGGCAATTTCGCGGACATGCTGCTTGCGGTTGGCGTAATCAAGGTGCTGGCGGGCGCCGAAGATTTCAATGGCCTGGGCGCCGCCGCTTACCAGTTTGTCCAGCAATCCTGGATGCAGGCGCTCTTTAACAAAAATGTAGGTTGAAACCGCTTTGAGCATATATAGCCTGTGGGACGCACGTGTAAGGGCCTGAAAATCCGGAACTGTTGAGGCTAGCTTAGCGCGCGCGCCAGAGTCAAATTACTCTTTTAGCTTTTTTCGAGTCGGCGGAGACCGCTTTTTGGATCGGCCGGGGCGCAGTCTCGCCTTCTTCGGCGCCTTGGCCGCGACCATGGAATAGGATTCGCGAATGTGTTGCTTGAGTTCGCCGCTGGGCAAGGCATCCAGACTCTCCAGCATTACCCACTTGTAGCGACCGACGTAAGGCGCTGGAATGATTCCCTCCCGCTCCGTGAGTTCGGCAAATTTCTCCGGGTCGCATTTGAAAACCAGCCGCTGAGGGACGCTGGAAATGCCAATCATCGCGAAGATTTTGCCGCCCACCTTGAAGCAGAGTTCGTCTTCCCATTGCAGGTTCTCAGTTGCACAGGGAAGCGAGAGGCACAGCTTGCGGATGGAATCGAGGTTCATGACAGAATTGAATCATTGAATCATCGGGGGATTGAATCATTGAAACCTGTGCAGCCGAGTGCTGCTCAATAACTTAATCTCTCATTGACTCAATGACTGGTATCCAGGCCGAATCAGTTATTGAGTCATTGAAAAGCGTCCCTGGCGGTCTTAATGACTCAATCCCCCGATGATTCAATGATTCAATCCCTAGACTTGCTCCCGCGCCTCGCCCAGCGTGACTGAGACGTCCATCCTTCGCTTTCCGCGGTAGATAGTGATCTTCACGGTGTCGCCTGCCCGATGGTTGTTCATTACCTGCGTGAGCTGCTGCTGGTCCTGGACGTCCTGGCCATCGATGGCGACAATGAGATCTCCGCCAACCATGATCTGGTAGTTCCCGTAATAGGCGCGCTCACTGCCCGCCCGTAAGCCAGCCCGGTCTGCCGCGCTTCCCGGCGCAACGTGCACGATCAATAGTCCATAGTCGGCCGGTAGCCCGAGCTCATCGGCAATGTCCGGACTGATAGGAATCGTCTGCACGCCCAGCACGGGCCTGCGCACCCGACCGAGCGTCAGCAGATCGTTGAGCACAGCCTTGGCCGTATTGATGGGAATCGCGAAGCCGATGCCCGCACTCTGCTCCACGCCTGGGTTTGAAGCGATCATGGTGTTAATACCGATCACCTCGCCGTGCCAGTTCAGTAAGGGACCGCCCGAGTTCCCGGGATTAATCGCGGCATCAGTCTGAATGGCTTCATCGATTGTGATCCCATTCGGCTCCTGCACCGAACGGATCGAGCTCACAATTCCCCGGGTAAGAGTTCCCGCCAGCCCAAAGGGATTGCCGATTGCATAAACCTTTTGCCCAACCTGCAGATTTCGCGAATCGCCAAGGGTCATCGGAGTCAGGTCCGGCGCCTTGATTTGGACTATGGCCAAATCGTGCGAGCGGTCGGTTCCTACGATGGTAGCGCGATATTTCTTCCGATTGTGAAGCGTGACTTCGATCTGCCGTGCCCCGTCGATCACGTGATAATTGGTTAGAACATGGCCGTCACGGTCGATGATGAACCCAGAGCCTTGCCCCTCTTGCGGTACCAAGCCATAAAAGAAGTCCAGGGCAACAGATTTCGAGGTGACGTTCACGACCGAACCAATATTTTTGTGGTAAACCGAAATATTGTTCTGCTCTTCGGGATCGAGCGGTTCGTTGGTTGAGGCTTCGGTAATCTCGACCTTGGAGGGAAGCGGCGCATTCACAGTGCGAAAAAAAGTGCCTGAACGATAAGTGGTGAAATAAAAGAAACCGCCAACCAGCACGACCGCTATCGCTATTGGACGAAGCAACTTCATCGTCAGAAGCACCTTTGTCTAAGTAAAAATGAGAACCTGAATAGTATAAATGTGCCTGTTGATTGACAATTGCAGGGCAGAACTTTAGCTTCTAACTCGACCTCCTGGCGTTCTCGACACTTGTCCAAAGGGAAATCCACAATCGCGTTGCTCCTGCTCACCCTGGGAGCGCTCGTTGTCCATGGCTATCACCCTTACGCGGAAGATGCTGAAATCTATTTGCCGGGCATCGAGAAGCTGATGCATCCTGCTCTGTTTCCCACTGGAACTGAATTCTTCGAATCCCATGCGGGATTGACCTTCTTTCCCAATCTGATCGCCCTGTCGATTCGCATCACGCACATACCTTTCGAGTACGCACTATTCTGTTGGTATATCGCCGCAATTTTTCTTTTGCTTCTGGCCTGCTGGCAGGTCGCTGGAATCTGTTTCGGAACGACGAAAGCAAGACTGGCCGCGAGCGCTCTCATCGCGTCTCTGCTCACGCTTCCGATCGCCGGTACCGCGCTTTACATCATGGATCAATATCTGAATCCGCGAAACCTGGCGGCGTTTGCAGCCGTCTTCGCAGTCTGCCGAGTGCTCGAAGCAAAATACATTCGCGCTGGAGCCTGGATTCTGTTTGCAGCAGCAGTTCATCCCCTGATGACATCGTTTGCTCTTGTGCTCTGCGTCGTGATTGTCGCTACGGATAAAGTTCGCAAGCCTCTGCCGGTGATGGCAATGCTCTTGCCATTCACGAATTTTTTCGCGCCACCGACTCCCGCCTATCGCGAAGCCATGCGCTTTCACATCTCGCACTTTCTGGTTCAGTGGCAGTGGTATGAGTGGCTGGGAATCTTCGGACCGTTTGCAATCCTGCTTTGGTTTATCCGGATTGCCCGGGCGCGAAAGCTGCAGAACCTTGAGAGGCTATGCCGTGCGCTAGTAATTTATGAGGCGCTCTATTTTGCCATTGCCCTGATTGTTGCAATTCCCGAGCGCTTCGAAGCCATCGCCCGCCTTCAACCAATGCGAAGCCTTCTGCTGGTTTACATTTTCATGTTGATCGCAGCGGGAGGTTTTCTCGCCGAATATCTACTACACGCCCATCTCTGGCGCTGGATCTTGCTGTTCATCCCGCTCTGTGCAGGAATGTCTTTCGCCCAGCGCGAACTGTTCCCGGCCAGTTCGCACATCGAGTGGCCGTGGGCGGCGCCGAAGAATCCCTGGGCGCAGGCTTTCATCTGGATCCGCGAAAATACGCCCATCGACGCGCAGTTCGCGATCGATCCGTTTTACATGCGAATCCCGGGCGAAGACACGATCGGTTTTCGCGCGCTCGCCGAGCGCAGTCGCATTGCCGATGCCAGCAAAGACAGCGGCGCAGTAGCGATGTTTCCGCCGCTGGCGGAAAAATGGTCAGAACAATTCCATGCCCTCGAGAACTGGGGAAGTTTCACAGGAAACGATTTCCTTCGCTTGCGCGAAAGATACGGAATCAGTTGGGTAGTGCTTCAGTCGCCCGCAATTGCTGGAATGGATTGTCCTTACAGGAACCAAACAGTAGAGGTCTGCAGGATCTGACCTGATTTCTAAGTGCGGACTGTGGCCCTCTGGCCGCCAGGCGCGTAGTAATCGGCCAATCCCGGTTCGAGTTTCCTACCCTCGCGGTTGAAAATCGAAAACTTCGCCAGCCCCCATTTCTGAAACGCAAATTGCATCGTGGTTGCCAGCACTCCAAGGCCGTATTTCACGCTGCGGCGGAAGTTGATTGACGATGCTTCAGGGAAGTATTTCGTTGGGCATGACACTTCGCCGATCCTAAAACCAAAAAACGCGCATTGCGCCAGCATCTGGTTGTCGAAAACGAAATCGTCAGAATTTTCGAGCAACGGCAAAGTCGTCAGCACATTACGGCTGAACGCCCGATAGCCGGTGTGGTACTCGGAAACCTTGATCCCCAAAAAAAGATTCTCGAACGCAGTCAGCAGACGATTGAATACGTACTTGTAAAGCGGCATTCCGCCGCGCAGCGCCTGCCCACCGATAATTCTCGATCCCAGCACCACGTCATACACGCCATAAGCCACCATGCTGGCCATCGCGGTCACCAGCAGCGGTGTGTACTGATAGTCCGGGTGCACCATGATTACGACGTCCGCGCCCTGTGCCAACGCCTCGCGGTAACAGGTCTGCTGATTTCGGCCGTACCCATAGTTGCGGTCGTGGACGAAATGCACTAGGCCAAGTTCACGCGCAATATCTACTGTCCGGTCCTTGCTGTTGTCATCAACCAGGATGCGAATGTCGACGATGTCCGGCAATTCCTGAACGGTCGGTTCCAGCGTCTTCTCTGCGTTGTAGGCGGGCATGACGACGGCAATGCGTTTTCCGTTGAGCATGAGAAAAGCTACGAGCTGTGAGCGGCGAGCAACGAGCAAACCTTGGCGGGTCGCTCATAGCTCACTGCTCACCGCTCAAGGCTGTCGTTTACACTCATGATAAATCATGGCCTCTTCGGTTTCGTCGCCCAGAGCGATACCTTTCGTCACTGACGGTACGCTCCTCCTCCACGCCGACTTCCTGTTGCTCGGAATCGTCATGACCTTTCTCGGACCGATGCTGCCTCAATTTTCAGCCAGATGGTCACTCACCGATGCCGGAGCCGGCAGCCTGATCTTCGCCGAGTTTTTCAGCTCGATGTTCGGGATGTTGCTTTCCGGTGTTTCAGTTGTCCGACTTGGATATCGCTTAACTCTGATCATCGGGCTCCTCCTGATGGCATGTGGTGTAACGTCACTCGCCTCTGGCCCCTGGCTCCAAGGGATCATCGCTGTTTGCATTTTCGGCGTAGGCTACGGAATCACCAGCCCCGCGGGAAATCTGAGGACAGCGGAAATCAACCCCGAGCGAAGCGCTTCGGCGCTCAATGTGATCAACGCCGTTTGGGGATTGGGTGCGATGAGTTCCCCTTTCCTAGTTGCCATCGCGCTGCACAATCATCATCCGTCATTCTTTCTGTATGGCACGGCTGCGGCCCTGTTTGCCCTGCTTACGACCCTAGCCATCAGTCGGTTTGTTCCTGATATCCGGGTTCACGCCGGTGATACCAACCCCAATCGAGCGCACCTGTGGCGCCGTCCGATTCTTCCGCTGATCTGTCTTCTGTTCTTTGTCTATGTTGGAACCGAAACTTGTTTTGGTAATTGGGTCACAACCTATGCTCGTCGAATCGAAACCGGCCCACGTTCTCTGGCTACAATGATGCCCTCTTTTTTTTGGGGAGCTCTGCTTCTGGGGCGCGCGTTAGCTCCACTGGCGTTGAAATTTCGGCACGAGACCACCGTCGCTCTCGGGGGCCTGATTTGCGCTGTGCTCGGCGGAACCGCACTCATTACCGCACACGGAGTCCCGCAGATCATTATCGGATCCATCCTCGCGGGACTTGGGCTTGCTTCCATATTTCCCATCAGCGTGTCCCTGCTGCCACGTTGGTTCGGTGATTCTGCGCATCACGCGAGTAGCGTCGTCTTTGCCAGCGGGAATACCGGCGGTGCGGTGATGCCATGGCTGCTGGGCGCTGTGTCGGCCCACTACTCGAGCCTGAGGCTAGCCTTCAGTATTCCCCTTGCGGGTGCAGTGGCGATGCTCGCCTTCTATCTGCTGCAATCTCCGTCTCAGGACGCTGCACCGGTCGTCACAGTCCAGTGACCCGAAATTTGTTGCTAAACTATCTATCAGCAATGCCCAAAACCCTCTTCGAAAAAGTCTGGGACGAGCATCTGGTAGCTACGCCGGAAGGCCAATCGCCCCTGCTCTATATCGACTTGCACCTGGTGCATGAGGTCACTTCTCCGCAGGCGTTTGATGGATTGCGTGCCGCTGGCCGCAAAGTTCGCGAGACCAAACGCACTATTGCCACTGTCGATCACAACGTTCCTACCGAGCCGCGTGGTACTCCGATTCTTGATCCCATTGCCAAACGGCAGATAGAAGCCTTGCAGCAGAACTGTCGCGAATTCGGCGTTCGCCTTTATGACATCGATTCGCCCGAGCAAGGCATTGTGCACGTGATCGGCCCTGAACTCGGCTTTACCCAGCCCGGCATCACGATCGTCTGTGGCGATAGTCACACCAGCACTCACGGAGCATTCGGTGCGCTGGCATTCGGCATCGGCACCTCTGAAGTTGAGCATGTGCTCGCGACGCAATGCCTGCCACAGCGCAAGCCGAAGACAATGCTGATCAACGTAAAAGGCAAGCTGGGCGAAGGCGTGACTGCAAAAGATCTGGTGCTGGGAATCATTGGGAAAATTGGCACTGACGGTGCCACCGGTCACGTGATCGAATACGCCGGCGAGGCCGTTCGCGCGCTTTCGATGGAAGGCCGTATGACGGTGTGCAATATGAGCATTGAAGCAGGCGCGCGAGCCGGAATGATTGCTCCCGATGAGACCACGTTCGCCTACGTCAAGGGCCGGCGCTTTGCTCCAACCGGGAAGGACTGGGATGCTGCCGTCGAGCGCTGGCGCTCATTGGCTTCCGATCCGGGTGCGCAATACGACACGGTTGTTGAAATCAACGCATCCGACTTGGCTCCGTTTGTGACCTGGGGAACGAACCCGGGCATGGTGGTGCCGATCACTGGCCGGGTCCCCGATCTGCCTCCGAATGGGGCCGACCGTCCGAACGCCGAGCGCATGCTCGAATACATGGGGCTGAAACCGGGTACGCCGATGCAGGAGATCCTCGTCGACCGCGTCTTTATCGGTTCATGCACCAATTCGCGCCTGGAAGATTTGCGTGCGGCCGCTCGCGTCGCCAAAGGCTATAAAGTCGCCAGTGGGATTCGCGCCATGGTGGTTCCCGGCTCGCAAAAGATTAAGCAAGCCGCCGAGCAGGAAGGCCTGGACAAGATTTTTCAGCAAGCTGGCTTTGAGTGGCGTGAATCAGGTTGCTCCATGTGCCTGGGAATGAACCCTGACATCTTGAGCCCCGGGGAGCGTTGCGCTTCAACCAGCAACCGCAACTTCGAAGGACGCCAGGGACGTGGCGGGCGCACGCATTTGCTGAGCCCGATGATGGCTGCTGCCGCTGCCATTGAAGGACACTTTACTGACATCCGCAACTGGCGGTTCAACTGATGCAGCCCTTTCGCAAACACAAAGGCAAGGTCGCGCCGCTCTATCGCGCTAACATCGACACTGACCAGATCATTCCGAAACAATTTCTGAAGCGCATCGAGAAAACCGGATTCGGCCAATTCCTGTTCAACGACTGGCGCCGATCCGCTGAAGGCGTCGCAGATCCCTCCTTTGTGCTCAATCAGCCGCAATATTCAGGCGCCAGCATCTTGGTCGCGGCAAAAAATTTCGGCTGCGGTTCCTCTCGTGAGCACGCAGTCTGGGCGCTTTCTGATTTCGGTTTCCGCGCGGTGATTGCGCCGTCATTTGCCGACATCTTCGCCAACAACTGCATAAAAAATGGCGTGCTGACGGTCGTTCTCAAAGAAAACGAAACGGAAGAAATTGCCCGCCGCGCCTCTGAAACGCGGGATTACAAGCTAACGATTGACCTCGAACAATGTAGTGTCTGGGATGACCAGGGCCTGACGGCAGGGTTCAAAATCGACGAATTCACTCGCCACTGCCTGCTCGAAGGATTGGACGACATCGGGCTAACTCTTCAGCATCAGGCTGAGATTTCGGCTTACGAAGCCGGGCATCCCGTTCCCGCCGCCTGGAAATCTTAGTTGTGCGACTCGCCACGCCATGCATCGCCTCTCGATCAATACGCACAAGAAACGCGAAGTCATCGATATCACCGATCAGGTGCAAGACCAACTTGGCAAGAATGACGTTGTGTCCGGGGTCTGCCACCTGCTGGTACTGCATACCACCGCGGCGCTCACCACCGCCGACCTCGATCCCGGAACTGACCTCGACATGCTCGATGCATTTGAGGCCATGATTCCCAAGCTCCGATACCGCCATCCACACAATCCCGCGCACGTGCAGGATCACATTCTTTCCGCGTTGATCGGCACGTCGGTGTCGCTTCCTTTTGAGAAGAAGAAGCTGCTGCTCGGCACCTGGCAGCGCGTGGTACTCATCGAACTTGATGGTCCGCGGGAGCGCGAGTTGGCGCTGAGTATTTCCGGGGAGTAGTAGTTCTAGCGAGTAGGCGGTGCCGCTGGCGCTCCCGACTTGACTGAAGGTCCGGGCGGGCCCGGCGTCGGAACAGCAGCATTAGGAGGCGGACTCGGTGGTTTCAGCTCCTGCTTGACTGCGTCCGAAAGTTTGTCCGCGTACGCAAGCAGCAGGCTTACTTGCCACATTTGCGTGTTGCTCAAAGTGTGTTTGAACTCTGGCATTCCTGTGAGTCGAATTCCATTCGCGACCTTCCAGTACGTTTCGCCTACAGAATCGTCAGTGACGCCCTTGCCCCGAAAGAGATTAGGTGGTTTAGGGAACATTCCTTTGGCCATCGCGCTCTGGTCTTCATTCGGTAGTCCGTGGCAAATCCCGCAATGGTCGCGATACACCTGCGCACCAGCGATGAATTCGGCCTCCTTCGCTTCCATCGGCGGAGCTTTCGGCGCCTGGTTTTCGATCCGAGCATGCAGCGCGCCATTGGCAAACATCCTCTCAAACGGTATCGGCTTGTCCTCTACGGCCACAGGGGCACGTCCAGAGATGAAATAGAACAACACTCCCAGCACTGCCAAAAGAAGTCCGAGAATCACACCAAAGAGAAACGCTTTCACTAACCCTCCGTGCGGCGCGGGAGCCCTCGCCCGACCGAAAGCGCAAATTATATCCGCGCGCTCGACCTGAGGACATCAGGATTTTTCAAGTATCACTGCGAAGAAGCCGTCGCAAGCGTGAATGCCAGGAACGGTGCGCAAATGGGGTCCGTTCAGGAGCGAGTCCAGATTTTCGACCGCGAGTTCGCCCTGGTGTTTCAGCTTCGCAAGTTCGTCGCGGCATTCGAGAACGCGAAATGCGGAGTTCGTCCGCAATGCGTTTTGTACGACTTCCGAGTTCTCCTCCGGTTCGAGCGAACAGGTTGAATAGATCAGCCGTCCGCCATTTGCGACTCGATCCATCGCGGATAGCAGGATCTCCAGTTGATACGCTTGCAGCCGAGTGATGTCTTCCGGCTTGAGCCGCCACTTGATCTCCGGATTTCTCGCCAAGGTACCTGTGCCCGAGCAAGGCGCATCGACCAGCACGCGATCGAATTGTGGCGCAAGGGGAATGCTCCGCGCGTCGGCTGCGATCACGCGAATGTTCTCGGAATGGGCCAGCTTCTTCAGCAACGCCGCACGATGCGGATGCAGCTCCATGCCAATCACGATCGACTGCGGATTCTGCTCCGCCAGAATTCTTGCCTTACCTCCCGGCGCGGCGCAGCAATCGAGAAGCAGGTTTCCACTCCCTACCAGAAGGGCCACAAGTTGTGACGCCTCATCCTGGATGATCAGCCTTCGCTCACGGGAAGCCCTGGTTTTCGTGATATCGCCATCCGCGACGACGAATGCTTTGGAAAGTAAATTCCCAGGCGTCAGCGCAATGCCGTCACGACTTAGTTCGTCAATGAGGCCCGGCTCGGTTATGCGGATGGTCGTTTGCGGTGCCGACTGATCGTAGCTGCAGATTGCCTCCGCCGGCCCGCGCCCGTATATTTTAGTCCACCGCTCAACCAGCCACGCCGGATGTGCGGACAAAGGTGAAGCAGCTTCCACTCGCAAGGGGTGCCCTATCTCCCCCGCGCTTTTTACGGCAGTGTGGGGAAGTTGACTCGCGGTGGGCCCACCCTTGTCGCGCGTTTTTTGCGAGGCACGGTGGGTAGCAGTCCCGGAAATCTTTCTCAGCACCGCGTTCACCATCCCTGATGCCGACCTCTTGCGCGCCTGCTTCACTAGCTCGACGCTCTCGTTGACCGCGGAATGAGTAGGCACGCGATCCAAAAACAACAGTTGATAAACTCCCAGCCGCAAAGCAGTGAGGACTTCCGGGTCCAATTTGTTGACGGTCTTAGTTACATGTTGAGCAATGCACTCGTCCAGCACACCCCGCCAGCGCAGCACGCCCAAAACCAATTCGGTCACGAGTCCGTGATCGATAGAGGAAAGAGTGTTAAATCGCGGTGCGTGAAGCAACTCCGAGGCGTAGGCATCAGTTCTTTCCACGCGCAGAAGAATCTCAAAAGCAGCCGCGCGTGCCGGAGAAATGGGCATCAGGTTATCTTACGAGCCCAAACGCCAACTCTCTGAACGCTATTCGCCGGATGCTGCCACAATCCAGAAGAAAAGCATCGCGAAAGCCGAAGCTGGTCCATGCCATCTCGTCGAATTGGCCCGCCGAATTCCGAAAAGGCCAAGAATAATTCCGCCCAGCGAAAGCAAGGCTCCCGAGCGGTAGATCCTCAGCAATGTTGGATCGTAAAACGGAAACGGGTGAAAGTGCGCGACGCGATAGTGGATATCGCAAGTGTCGCTGAGGACGTAGCCAGGACAAGGCTGGTCGTCGAGAGAATGAAAGGAACTGTCTTTGCCTTCGGTTTGTAAGCCCAAAGGAGCCAACCCCAGACGAGCAGAATTGGCGGCGCTAAATAGGCTAAGAGAAACAGAACCGCAACACTCACGTCTGGACTGATAGCAGCGAAGCTCGCATTCACCATCTTGGATGAGCGCGACCTATTCGACACGGTCCCCCGCTTTCACCCTGTACCCATTCACAAAATCCCGCGCTGCCATTTGCTTCTTTCCTTCCGGTTGTACCTCAAGCAATTCGAGCGCGGTTTCGTTCCCGCAGCCAACAAACAACTGGCCCTCTTTCACCAGAAGCTGGCTCGAAGGAATTTTTTCTGAACTCGGTTTCGCGGCACTGATGTTCAAAGTCTTGCCTCGAAAGCTTGTGAACGCACCCGGCCACGGCTGGAGTCCGCGTAGCCGGTTATAGATTTCCTGCGCCGCGCGGTTGAAATCGATTCTGCCATCTTCTTTCTTGAGCACCGGCGCGAGGGTAGCATCAGCGTCGTTTTGCGCCCGCGGTACGATCGAGTTCTCGGCAAGCCTCCGCAGTGTTTGGGTCATCAACTCCGCGCCGATCGCGGCCAACCGCGGCGATAAAGTTTCAGCCGTGTCTTCATCCAAAATTGCCAGCTCTTGTTGCATAAGAATCTCGCCAGTGTCCAGGCCTTCATCAATCCGCATTGTCGTCACGCCACTGACCCTTTCGCCGTTTGCGATCGCCCACTGAATCGGCGCGGCCCCGCGATATTTCGGCAACAGCGAAGCATGCAGGTTGATGTTTCCGTACTTCGGCAAATCCAACATCCATTTCGGAATGATTCGCCCATAGCCAACCACAATGATCGCCGCCGGTGCAATTTCCCCGAGCCTCGCCCTCAGCTCTTCGTTCTGTTTGATTTTTTCGGGCTGATAGACCGGTAATCCCAGTCGCGAGGCTGTCTCCTTCACCGGCGAAGCCACGAGATCCAACCCGCGGCCCTTCGGTCGGTCAGGCTGTGTCAGAACCAGCCGCAAGTTGAAGCCTGCTTCAACCAACTTCTCCAGCGTGGGTACCGCAAACCGCGGAGTCCCGCAAAAAACCAGGTTTTCTGATTGCGCCATGAACGTGAGGGCACCGACGAAGCCCACAAGAAAGCATCATTACACAGAGTCAGGAGACACACGGTGCGGTAGACAGAGAAGAAATTTAGCGCGGATCGCTAACGTTTGCTTCCAAAGCCTCGGTTTCAGGAAGTTCGAAACCCATTTCAATCCGATTCCGACCATTTCGTTTGGCTTGGTACATGGCGGAATCGGCTACCGCGACCAGAAACTCGGGGTCGCTATTGGCCGTCCCCAGAGTCGATCCGATGCTGAGGGTGAGGTTGATCCGGTTGTGCCCTAGATCCACCGGCTCATCGCTGACCGCGCTGCATATGCGTTCCGCCAGCTTGCGCGTCAGTTCAAGGTCGCAACCCGGAGCAATCACCAGGAACTCCTCCCCGCCGTATCGGCCTATCACGTCGTAAGAGCGGAGGATTGATTGAATCCGTTCAACCACGGTGACCAGCGCACAATCGCCGGCCGCGTGCCCGTAGTGATCATTGATGCGTTTGAAGTGATCAACGTCGGCAAGCATCACTCCCAAGGTCTGGTTCTCACGCCGGCATCGGGCCAATTCCCGTCGCAGCACATCGCGGATTGCACGCCGGTTCAATACACCGGTAAGCGAATCATGCTCGGCGTGAAAGCGCAATGAATCCTGCGCCTGCAGCAGTTCGAACTTGGCCTTCTGGATCGCAGTGAGCATGGCATTCACGGTTCCCGCTAGTTCGCTCAATTCGTCCTTTCCTTCCGCATCCAGACGCAGCGAAAGATCGCCGCTGACCGTGATCTCCTTTACTCTGCGGTTCAACGACTCCACGCGAGTCAACAGTTTCTCTTCCAGCAAAAAGAGCAATACGGCGCTGTGCACCAGGCCGGCAACCATCAGGAGCAGCAAAAGATATCGCATCACCTTCTGACCCTCGGGATAGAGGTCCTCGGGAATGCGAAATACCAGCAGCCGCTTGGTATTGCCCGACAGGTCTTTCAGCGGGACATAGGCCAGCATGGTCGTGTTGCTTTCAGATGAAACCGAGCTGCTACCGTCGCTCCAAATGGTTTGCCGGCTGCTCGTCGGTGCATTGACGGCCGGCTCCAGCCACAGTGGCACTCCAGCCGACCGAGACATATTGAGCAGCATGTTTTCGCTCAAGCCGCGGCCCATCACCAGCGTGCCGCGGGCAGGCCCATCGCCACGGCTGGTGAGAATTGGCTCGTAAGACATCAGAAAGAGCCGGCCGTTCAATTCAAGGAAACCGTCAACCGGGGCGTGGATTGCCGATGCCGGGCTGGAAGCATACTCGCTGGCGATAAATTCCAGGTTCTTCGTGCCAATGGGCCAACCACCGGTCTCTCGGTGGAGCATGACATGGCCTTTCTCATCGAGCAGGACAAACAAATCGATTTGGAGCGTCTCAAACGTCTCCTCGGTCAGTTCGGTCCGAATATAGCTCGGGTTGTGAGAGTTCATGAAAGCGTAGGTCTGGTCCCACCGCCCGTAGTCTCTTGCCAGAATTTGGAGCTGGTTCTGCTGGTCGTCGAAATGTCCACGCACGTGCTCGATGGCCTCAAGCGCATCTGTGCGTTCGAGCGCGGTGAACCCGTTCAGCAATGCAAATCGGGAGGCAAGATAGACTGCGGTGAGGAACGCTCCCAGAGCCAGGGCTGAATACAGCAGGATTCGCTTACGAATCGTCATAACACGCGCTATGTAGCGGAACTACGCAGTTGCTCCTGTCGGACGGCTTGCAGGGCGGCGGTTCGAGCGTAGTGACTGGGAACTGCTAAATACGCCTCCTGCTAATCGAAGCGATCGCTTCCTGCAGGAGTTTTCGGCACCGCGGCCTTAACCATAACATCGGCAAAAACCGGGAGTGGCATTGGGAATGACAGTTTCAGCACTTTAGTAACCAGGGATCGTCGTCAACTTTCGGTAACCGGCGGAGAGAAGTTTCTTGTCTTTGCGCATCTGAAACTGGAAACGTGCTGGGTGACGATGAATGATCGCCGACGGACTGGACCTGCTAACCTCGCTTTTTGCGTGCCGGGCTCACAATAGCCTTCAGCAGTCGCTCTAAGAGCTTTCCCGGCCTTTTCATGCGGGCCACTTCCGCCGACCACAGTCCAGGGTGCACTAAAGGCAAGGGTTGTTTGGGGGAGCCGAGCTGAAACCTGCTTTGAGCGGCGCCACGCGCGAAGATTAGAGAATTCTGAGCGTAGTACCACGCCACCCGAGGATTTTCCCAGATTTTCGGACGAAGGTAGTCGTAGCAGTCATAACCGAATTCTCGAAACAGTGCTGCCCAATACCCAGGCCATTGTTCATTCAAGTGCCGCCGCCCGCCCTGGCCGGGGATCGCAGCAGAAAAAGCGATCACATCGGAAGCGTCACAAAGGCTTTGAATAAACGTGTGCGCCGCTGCCTCTGGCAAGTGTTCCGCGACCTCGAACGAGATTGCTAAATCGAATCGGCGATCGAGCTTTAGAGGAGGGGCCAGATCGCGCGCGCGAAAATTCTCCGGCGGGATTGCGAGTTGCGCTTTGTCGACCCAGTCCCCGTCGATGCCCAAGACATCCCTAACTCCGAATTCCATGGCCGACGCCAGCCAGTTACCCGTGCCGCATCCGATGTCAACCATGCTCGTCGGCTTGACGACCTGAAAGATGATTGGCAATACTTCGCGTGCAGAATTCTGCGCCGCCGCGAGTTCACGATAAAACTTCGTATTGTAGTGGCGGCCCTTGTCCTCAGGAGTCATCTGTTTCTGGCCTTCTCGGCGAACACGGCGCATTTTTCTGCGCGCTCTGCGCGTCAAATCTTTTTTGATGTGAGTCCGCGGCGCGAATTATATATGCGCCGGTCCGATGCATTTGCCTACTGCTTCCCCCGTCTCTACAATAAGGTTTCAACCCACAATTTATGATTCATTTTCCAGTTCCCGAAGCCCTTACCTTCGATGACGTGTTGCTGCTTCCCGCTCGTTCGGATGTTGTTCCCGCTGAAGCCAACACGCAGACTCAACTTACGCGCAACATCCGCCTGAACATCCCGCTCATCAGCGCCGCCATGGATACGGTGACCGAATCGCACATGGCGATCGCGCTAGCGCAACAGGGCGGTCTCGGGATTATCCATCGCAACTTGACCATCGAGCAGCAGGCCGAAGAAGTGGACAAAGTGAAGCGTTCAGAAAGCGGAATGATTGTCGATCCGGTCACCATGTCTCCCGACGACAAGGTCTCGGACGCGCTCGAAGTCATGCGCAAATACAAAATTTCCGGCGTTCCCATTACCAAGAACAAGAAGCTGGTCGGAATTCTTACCAATCGCGATCTTCGCTTTGAGAGCCGCTTCGATATTGCCATTCGCGAAGTAATGACCAAGGACAATCTGATCACCGTTCCCGTCGGCACTACGCTCGAAGCTGCGGAAAAGATTCTGCACAAGCACCGCGTCGAGAAACTGCTGGTCGTCGACGAAGCTTATAACCTGAAAGGCCTGATCACGGTCAAAGACATTCAGAAGAAACTCAAATATCCGAACGCGGCGAAAGATTCGCAGGGCCGTCTCCGCGTCGGCGCGGCGCTTGGCGCGACCGGAGATTACCTGGAGCGTGCCGAAGAACTGGTAAAGGAGAACGTCGATCTGCTGGCCATAGACAGCGCGCACGGACATTCCTCGCGCGTTTTGGAAGCCGTGAGGCAGGTAAAAACAAAATTCCCTGAGATCGATCTGGCTGTCGGCAATGTGGCAACCTTCGACGGCGCCTGCGAACTGGCGCGGGCCGGCGCGGATGCGATCAAGGTTGGTATTGGCCCTGGCTCCATTTGCACTACCCGTGTCGTAACCGGTGCAGGCGTTCCGCAGATCACGGCAATCGCCGAAGCCTACCGCGCAACCAAAGATGCAGGAATTCCGGTGATCGCCGACGGAGGGATTAAATACTCCGGCGACATCACAAAAGCAATTGCGGCCGGTGCAAGCGCGGTCATGGTGGGATCGATGTTTGCCGGCACTGACGAAAGCCCCGGCGAGCTGATCCTCTATCAAGGCCGCACCTTTAAGTCCTATCGCGGCATGGGTTCGATCGGGGCAATGGCGGCAGGATCCAGTGAGCGCTATTTCCAGTCGGCAGCCGGCGAAGCTTCAACGGCAGTTCCCAACATGGGGGCTGATCCCAATCGGTTGGCAAAGCTCGTCCCGGAAGGAATCGAAGGCCGCGTACCGTATCGAGGCTCGGTCTCGATGATTCTTTACCAGATGGTCGGTGGCTTGAAGTCTGGAATGGGCTATTGCGGTTGCGCAAATCTGAACGAGTTACACCAGAAGACCCGCTTTGTTCGGATCAGCGGTGCGGGGTTGCGTGAGAGCCACGTGCACGATGTAATGATTACTCGCGAAGCTCCGAACTACGCTGCCGAGTGATCTAATAAAGCGAATCGTACTTCGTCACCACCCATTCGCCGCTACGGCTATCCAGTGTGATGGAGAGCAGGTCTTCGTAAGTCCCATCATCGTTGCGGCGCTTTGCCTTGTATTCAAGAATTCGCAACGGCGGCCGGTCATCCCAATCTACAACTTTCCAGGATATCAGCGGGTGCTTGGCCTCAGAGTCGCAGATGAACGCCGCGTATTTCTTTCGATAATCCTTTTCCCAGTCGGAAAGCTGCTGTTTACAGTTGCCCTCGCGCATCGCCCGGAGGAATTCTGCCGCGGCCCGCTCCGACGCGCGGTCTCGCAAGGGGTTCAAGCTGATCGACATGGGAACCTTGGTTAGAGGATCGACTTCCTCGGACCTGGCCAGCACTGGGGGCTGATTGTTCAGCCACATCAGGTAGCCGAAGAATCCGATCAGAATCAGCATGCCTGCGCCGGCAGCAATGGCGATCTGTGTCTTGGAAAATTTCATGAATGCTTGTCCCGGTCTGGAACCAGCGATCCTGCCTCCAGTCTAGCCACCCTGGTTCGTTACGCACAGGTTACTTTCGGTGCAGCGGCAAACCTTGTACTACCAGAAGTAACCATGCGCTCAGGCACAAAAAAAGGCGGACGTGTGTCCGCCTTACCGAGCCGGTCGCCAAAACTCAATGTGTCATGACCTGGGACGTTTGGGTGGTCGATTTTGGAGCAATGCTCTTTGCCTGCTTAAGATGCTCCTCAAGGGTCGGCAAAGTTTGCGACGCGAAACTCTTCAAGTCAGAATCTTTCGCAGTCTTCGATTCGGTCCGGAATTCGCTGACATCTTTCGTGTGGTCCGTCACCATGTCCTTCATGTATGCCCGGTCGAAAGAATCGCCGGATAACTTCTCCAGTCTTGCCTTTGTTGCGGCGTCCTTGGCACTGAGCTTATCGGGTACGGTCACGCCTTTCTCGCTGGCGATCTGTTTCAGTTGATCATTGGCCTTCGAATGGTCATCAACCATCCTTTGACCGAACTGCTTCACATCGGGAGAACTGGCTTTCTCGGTCGCGAGTTTGCCCAATTCCACCTCTGCCATGCCGCCCTCTGCGGCTTTTTTGATGAATTGGCGGTCGGTGGCTGTCAGGCTTGCAGAACTGGATTTACTTGAATCCGTTGTCTGGGCCGCCGCGCACATGCCCAGCATAGAAACTAAGGCTATGAAAACAAGTGATTTAAAAGGTATCGTGTGACTCATGATTTTCTCCTCCATTGTCCACATTTTCGATGCCGTTCCGAACCGCAGGTTTGGGAAGTTGGTGCAAGAATCGTGCTCCGGAGAGAAAAGCTGGTGTGCTCTTCTGCCGATACTTTCCACAAGCCGAGCTCAGCGGCTCAGGATTGCCGAAGCCGAATATTCGTGCAGAATGGCGTGCTGATGGAAAACAGCCTAATTCCAGCGCACCCCGCCTTCACACCCTGGAAATTGATAAACTGAAAATTCCACGGTGAATCCTTCTCGCGTGTAGATAGATCGAAGCTAGGGAGGAACATTTAATGGCCGTCAGCGATCAGGCAGTGCTCACCGGCAAGCACTTAGACACGCTTAGCATTAACACTATCCGCACGCTGTCCATCGATGCCGTCCAGAAGGCTAACTCCGGACATCCGGGCGCTCCTATGGCGTTGGCGCCGGTTGTGTACGCTCTGTGGCAACAGTTCCTCCGCTTCGATCCGGCGAATCCAGTGTGGCCAAATCGAGACCGCTTCATTCTTTCTAACGGCCATGCCTCCATGCTGCTGTATTCCATGCTGTACCTGAGCGGCGTGAAGTCGGTCGATTCCGAATACAAAGTTCTGGAACGTCCCACGGTCACGCTGGATGACATCAAGAATTTCCGCCAGCTCGACAGCCGTACTCCGGGCCATCCCGAGTACCGCGTGACCACCGGAATCGAAACCACGACAGGCCCTTTGGGCCAAGGCGTAGGCAGCAGCGTCGGCATGGCGATGGCTAGCAATTGGTTGAAGGCGCGTTACAATCGGCCGGGCTTCGAAATTTTTGATTACAACATCTACACACTCTGCAGCGACGGCGATTTAATGGAAGGCCTTGGGAGTGAAGCCGCTTCCCTCGCAGGACATTTGAAGCTGCCGAATCTCTGTTGGATTTACGACGCGAATTCCATCACCCTCGATGGTCCCGCTGATTGGTCGTTTAATGAAGACGTTGCCATGCGCTTCCGCGCTTACGGATGGCATGTTACGCATGTTGGCGACGCCAACGATCTTGATGCTCTTTCAAGCGCCTTGAACGAATTTCTTGCGACCAAAGATCGGCCCACACTTGTAGTTGTAAACAGCCACATAGGGTACGGTGCTCCTCACAAGCAGGATACGAATGCCGCTCACGGTGAACCGCTGGGTGAAGAAGAAGTCCGGCTGGCAAAGAAATTTTATGGTTGGCCAGAAGATGCTCACTTCTTGGTGCCAGACGAAGTTCTTCAGAACTTTAAGGATGGAATTGGTGTGCGCGGGCGCGAACTCAGCGAAGAGTGGAATGATCTTTTCGGAAGGTATGCCAAACAGTTTCCAGACTTGGCCGACCACATCAATCGCATGCAGCGTCGCGAGCTGCCGGTCGGCTGGGACAAAAACCTGCCCACATTTCCCACCGACGCAAAGGGCATTGCCACGCGCGAAAGCTCCGGCAAAGTTTTGAACGTGGTCGCTCAGAACGTTCCCTGGGTGATTGGCGGCGCAGCCGATCTCGCGACCTCAAACAAAACCGACTTGAAGTTCGACGGCGCAGGTGTTTTCGAGGCCGGAAACTACGCCGGACGCAACATACATTTCGGTGTACGAGAGCACGCTATGGCCGCTGCCATGAATGGCATGGCCATGATCAAAGTCCGACCCTTCGGCGGGACGTTCTTCAATTTCACCGACTACATGCGTCCGGCCATGCGCATCGCTGCCATCACGGAAATTCCAACCATCTACATCTTGACGCACGACTCCATCGGACTCGGAGAAGACGGTCCTACGCACCAGCCGATCGAGCAGTTGGCTTCGCTCCGCGCCATGCCCCACATGATCGTGATGCGTCCCGGCGACGCCAACGAAGTAGTCGAGGCCTGGCGAACCATAATGCCGTTCAAGCACAGCCCGGTCTGCATGGTCCTCTCACGCCAGGCGCTGCCCACCATCGATCGCTCTAAATATGCTCCCGCCTCGGGCGTCGCGAAAGGTGGCTATGTCATCGCCGATGCGCAAGGTGGCAAGCCCGACCTGATCCTGATTGGCACCGGCAGCGAGCTTTCTCTTTGCATGAGTGCTTACGAAAAATTGACGGCCGACGGAGTTCGCGCCCGTGTGGTCAGCATGCCCTGCACCGAGCTTTTCGATAAGCAGGATGAGGCATACAAAAAATCTGTACTGCCGCCCGAAGTGAAGGCGCGTGTTTCGGTCGAAGCCGCATCTGTCTTCGGCTGGGAACGTTACGTCGGCGACCAAGGCGCGATCGTCGGCATGACCACATTTGGGGGATCAGCGCCGGCTAAGGATTTATTTAAGAAATTCGGATTCACGCGTGATCACGTGATCGAAGTCGCAAAGAAAGTTTTGGCGAAAGCGAAGTGAGCGATTTTACCTTCGTGTCCTTCGTGGTTTACCGACTTTAAATTCAGAACCACCAAGGGCACGAAGGAACACGAAACCAGAATCATACGAGGTGCATATGCAACCCACCGGAGTCATCGATACCGCAAAGGCCACCAATCCCCTCAAAGATCTTCTGAAGTTCGGCCAGTCAGTGTGGCTTGATTACATCCGCCGCGATCTCATCACCAGCGGCGAGCTCAAACGGCTCATCGATGAGGACGGCCTGCGCGGGATGACCTCGAACCCTGCGATCTTCGAAAAGGCCATTACCGGTAGCACCGATTACGCCGACATTTTGACTTCCCTAAAAGACCGTTCCGACCTCGATGCCAAAGCTCGTTACGAACTCATCGCCATTCGCGACATTCAGGACGCCGCCGACCTTCTCCTGCCTGTCTACAAAGAGTCGAACATGCGCGACGGCTACGTCAGCCTGGAAGTTTCGCCATATCTGGCGCGCGACACGAAAGGTACGATCGAAGAGGCACGCCGGCTCTGGAAGGCGGTCGATCGCCCCAACATCATGATCAAAGTTCCGGGTACCGCCGAGGGCACTCCCGCGTTCGAGCAGCTTATCAGCGAAGGATTCAACATCAATGTCACTCTGCTGTTTTCGCAGGAGGTCTATCAGCGGATTGCGGAAGCTTTCGTCCGCGGCCTCGAAAAGTTTGCCGCGAGCGGCGGAGACGTGAAGCGCGTGGCCAGTGTGGCCAGTTTCTTTATCAGCCGCATCGACAATTTGGCCGACGCGGATCTCGCGAATCGGTTGAAGTCTGCGAAGAATCCGCAGGAAGAAAAGAAGCTCAGAAGCCTGCTTGGCAAAGTTGCCATTGCCAACGGCAAGCTCGCGTACCAGCGCTACCTCAACATTTTCTCCGGCCCGCAGTGGGACAAGCTTCGCGCAAAGGGCGGCCAGACGCAGCGGGTCCTCTGGGCCAGCACCAGCACAAAAAATCCGGCTTATCCCGATATTTTGTACGTCCAGGAGATGATCGGCCCCGACACGGTCAACACCATTCCCCCCGCCACGCTTGATGCCTTCCGCGATCACGGTCAACCGCGCGAAACCTTGACCGAAGGTGTGGACGAAGCGAAGCAGGTCATGCAGGATCTCGCCTCAGTCGGAATCTCGATTGATGAAATCACCGACAAGTTGACTGATGACGGCGTCCGCCTCTTCGAAGAGGCTTTTGACAAGCTGCTTGCCGCCGTCGAAAAGAGCACGCAAGGCGGAACGACGCCGAAGATCAGCCAACAGACGCAAAAGCTTCCGGATGATCTAGCAAAAGCGGTCGCGCAAAACGTGAACGACTGGCGTGCCGCTGGCAAGGTGCGCCGGTTGTGGCAGCGCGACGCTTCCCTTTGGTCGAATACCGACGAGTCGCAATGGCTCGGCTGGCTCGACATCGCCGAGAAGCAGATTGAACGCAAGAAAGATTTTGCAAATCTCGCCGCGGAGATTAAGAAAGAAGGCTTCACTGACATCCTCCTTCTCGGCATGGGCGGTTCAAGTCTTTGCCCCGAAGTCCTCGAAATGACTTATGGGCACATCAATGGCTTCCCTCGGATGCGTGTGCTCGACTCTACCGATCCCGCGCAGGTGAAGTCATTCGAGAAAAAGGTCAATCTCGCGAAGACGCTGTTCATCGTCTCCAGCAAATCCGGTAGCACGCTAGAGCCGAATATCTTCAAGCAGTACTTCTTTGAGCGGGTGAAAGAAACGATTGGTGCCGACAAAGCCGGCAGCCGTTTCATCGCGATCACCGATCCCGGATCCAAGCTTGAAAAAGAGGCGCAAACCGATAAGTTCCGCCACATCTTCCACGGCGTGCCCACAATCGGGGGCCGCTACTCGGCGTTGTCGAATTTCGGCATGGTCCCCGCTGCGGCTATGGGACTGGATGTGGACAAATTTCTTGAGCGCACGGAAGAGATGGTTGAGGCCTGTGCGGCCTCGGTTCCAGTCGAAAAAAATCCCGGCGTGATGCTCGGCATCGTTCTCGGTACCGCGGCAAAATCGGGACGCGACAAAGTCACCATTATCACCTCGCCGGCAATTTCCGATCTCGGCGCGTGGCTCGAGCAGTTACTGGCTGAATCCACGGGCAAGCAGGGCCACGGAATCATTCCTGTCGATCGCGAGAAATTGGGTGCACCGGGGGACTACGGAAAAGACCGCATCTTTGCCTATCTTCGGTTCGAAGGTGCTCCCGATGCAGACCAGGACGCGAAAGTCGCTGCCCTCGAAAAAGCTGGCCAGCCGGTGATTCGCATTGCCGTTACGGATACCTACGATCTCGGCCAGGAATTCTTCCGTTGGGAGATCGCCACCGCGGTCGCAGGTTCCATCATCGGCATCAACGCCTTTAACCAGCCCGACGTCGAGGCCAGCAAGGTCGAAACACGCAAACTGACCAGCGAATATGAAAAGACCGGCTCGCTGCCCGCCGAGGCGCCGATCTTCGAGCAGGCGGGCATCAAGCTGTTTGCAGATCCGAAGAATGCAAGCGCCCTCGGAAAAGGAAATCTCGGGACCTATCTCCGTACTCACCTCGATCGCCTGAAGCCCGGTGACTACTTTGCCTTGCTTGCTTATGTCGAAATGAATCCCGAGCATGAGGCGCTGCTGCAGGAGATTCGTCTCGCGATTCGCGATACGAAACAGGTCGCCACTTGCCTTGGTTTCGGCCCCCGCTTCCTGCACTCGACCGGCCAGGCCTACAAAGGTGGCCCGAATAGCGGCGTCTTTCTACAGATCACATGCGACGACGCTCACGATCTGCCGGTTCCCGGCCAGAAATACACATTCGGCGTCGTGAAGGCGGCTCAGGCGCGCGGAGATTTCCAGGTCCTTGCCGATCGCGGCCGCCGAGCATTGCGAGTGCACCTGGGCAAAGATGTCGAAACCGGTCTGTCGGAACTAGTGACAATTCTCGGCAAGACGTTGAGATAGACACGTCCGCATCAGGACGCCTCCAGGCGTCCTGAAAAGTTGCCCAACGCGATTCGGTTTAGCCGCTACCGGCGAACAGCTCAGGAGGAACGATGCGTCTCGGAATGGTGGGTCTTGGCCGGATGGGCTCCAACATGGCGCGCCGTCTTATGCGCGGCGGCCACGAAGTCGTTGTCACGGATCTCAGTCCTGACGCCGTCAAAGGTATGGCATCTGAAGGCGCGGTTTCTTCTTCTTCGCTCGACGACTTTTCCTCGAAGCTCGGCTCGCCGCGCATAGCATGGCTGATGGTTCCCGCCGGTGGCCCCACCGAATCCACTGCCCAGGCGATCGCTCAGAAAATGAAGCCGGGCGACATCCTGATCGACGGCGGCAACTCTTATTTCAAAGACGACATCCGCCGGTCGAAGATGTTCCGCGAAAAGGGAATTCACTACGTTGACGTGGGCACGAGCGGCGGCGTGTGGGGACTGGAACGCGGCTATTGCATGATGATCGGCGGTCCTAAAGAAGTCGTCGCCCAACTCGATCCCATTTTCAAAACGCTTGCTCCCGGTCGTGGCGATATTCCCCGCACCCCCGGGCGCGAAAAGCTCCCTGGCACGGCGGAAGAAGGCTACATCTATTGTGGCCCCTCAGGCTCCGGCCACTTCGTGAAAATGGTGCACAACGGAATCGAATACGGAATCATGCAGGCCTACGCCGAAGGCTTCGACATTTTTCGCAATGCGAACAAACCCGAGTTGCCGAAAGACCAACAGTACGATTTGAATCTTCCCGATATTGCGGAAGTATGGCGGCGAGGGAGCGTTGTAAGTTCCTGGCTGCTAGACCTCACCGCGATGGCGCTTGCGGAAAATCCCACTTTGGCCGAGTACAGCGGCTTCGTTCAGGATTCGGGCGAAGGCCGCTGGACAATTGAGGCTGCCATCGACGAAGCCGTGCCGGTCGACGTGCTGTCGGCCGCGCTGTTCGTGCGCTTCCGCTCGCGCCAGGAGCACACGTTTGCGGAAAAGATGCTCTCCGCTATGCGGCAGAAGTTCGGTGGGCACGTCGAACCGAAGTCCGAAAAGAAAACGGCATAAAACCGCTGTTCCCGCTAACATTGAATTTGTAAAACTCAGGAGTGACTTGCCATGGCCCAGGCGGAGATCCTTCCGCAGACTCAACCGCGCAGTTCGGGACGCCCCGGCGATCCCTGCATCATGGTGATCTTCGGCGCGGCAGGTGATCTTACACGCCGCAAGCTTGTTCCCGCTCTTTATAACCTTGCCAAAGCGCAATTGCTCTCCCGCGAGTTCGCCATCGTGGGTATTTCCCACAACAAGATGTCTGACGACGATTTCCGCAGGAAACTCGCCGATGACATCAAGCACTATGCCGGCAACGATGTCGATTCCGATATCTGGGAATGGTTTAACCGGCGCCTCTACTACATCACTGCCGACTTCAACGATAAGAACCTCTATTCCCAGCTAAAAACTAGCCTGGATAAGCTCGACAAAGATCACTCAACCCACGGAAATTTTTTCTTTTATCTCGCAACCGCCCCAAGCTATTTCGGCTCGATTGTTGAGCAACTGGCTGCTGTCGGTTTGATGGAGGAATCAAACAGCCAACACTGGCGGCGGGTGATCATCGAGAAGCCCTTCGGTCACGATCTCGAATCAGCGCGCGCCCTGAACAAACAGCTTCTGAGCTGTGCCAGTGAGAACCAGATTTATCGGATCGACCACTATCTGGGAAAAGAAACTGTTCAGAATATTTTGGCGTTTCGCTTCGCCAACGGAATCTTCGAGCCCATCTGGAACCGCCGCTACATCGATCACGTGCAGATCACCGTGGCCGAAACTGTCGGCGTGGAATCGCGCGGCAGTTACTACGATACCGCCGGCGCGCTGCGAGATATGGTGCCAAACCACATCATGCAGCTCATCAGTCTCACCTCGATGGAGCCGCCAATCTCGTTTCGCCCGGATGCGGTGCGCGATGAACAGGCAAAAATCCTGCACGCCATCCAGCCGCTTACATCTGAAGAAGTCTTGAGCCGCACCGTTCGCGGACAATATGGGCCAGGAACCGTAGATGCGCATCGCGTTCCGGGGTATCGACAGGAAGAAGATGTTCCGCCTGATTCAAAAACCGAAACCTTTGTCGCCATGAAACTCGCCATCGACAATTGGCGCTGGGCGGATGTGCCGTTCTACCTTCGCACTGGCAAGCGTCTGAGGGCCCAGACCACTGAAATTCTCATCCAGTTCCGCCGAGCCCCGTTTGTGCTGTTCCGCGAAACCGAAGTCGAAAACCTGATGCCCAATCAGCTAGTCCTTCACATCCAGCCGCAGGAAGGCATTTCCCTGCAATTTGCCGCAAAGGTCCCCGGCCCCATCATGCGTCTAGGTGCAGTGGACATGAATTTCAATTACGCTGATTACTTTGGCACACAGCCGAGCACTGGCTATGAGCGCCTGTTGCATGACTGCATGATTGGCGACGCCACTCTGTTCCAGCGCGCCGATATGGTCGAAGCCGGCTGGTGCGTGGTGAGCCCGGTGCTTGATGTGTGGCGGGCTCTGCCTCCGCGGAATTTCCCCAACTATCCTTCTGGCAGTTGGGGACCGAAAGAAGCAGACGAATTACTCGAACGCGACGGGCGACATTGGAGGAACTTCGATCGATGAGTTTCATTCTCGCCGGCGATATCGGCGGCACCAACGCGCGGCTGGCCCTGTTCGACGCAAACAACGGAAATTTCGACCTGGTCTCCCAGACCATCTTTCCCAGCCGCCACTACTCCGGCCTGGACGAAATCGTAAAAGAGTTTGTCAGTAAGTCTCCTGCTAAACCCTCTCAGGCCTGTTTCGGGATTGCCGGTCCTGTAACCAATGGTCGCGTCGAAGCCTCGAACCTGCCGTGGATCATCGAATCGAAACGCCTGGCCGATGAACTCAAGATCCGCGAGGCGCTCCTGATCAACGACCTCGAGGCGACCGGCTGGGGCGTCGGTGCTCTCTCACCCGAGCATCTGGTTCCGTTGAATCAGGTCAGCTCAATTTCGGGGAACCAGGCAGTGATTGCGGCGGGCACAGGTCTTGGGGAAGGAGGGCTCTACTGGGACGGCGAGCGCCATCACGTGTTTGCTTCCGAAGGTGGCCACTGCGATTTCGCACCGCTGGATGAGACTCAGGTCGAACTTTTGAAATATCTGCGCAGCCGCTTCGGCCATGTGAGTTACGAACGCGTGCTCTCGGGACCCGGTCTGGTGAATGTGTTCGAATTCCTGCGTGACACGGGGAAAGGCAAGCCGCCGGATTGGCTCGTCGCCGAGATGGTGGAATCGGATGCCGCCCGTGCCGTCTCCGAGGCTGGCATGAGCGGCCGTTGCCCGATATGCGAGCAGGCGCTCGATATTTTTGTCGCGGTCTTTGGTGCTGAGGCCGGCAATCTCGCTCTGAAAATGAAAGCCGTTGGCGGCGTTTTCCTGGCGGGTGGAATCGCGCCAAAAATTCTGCCCAAGCTTGCAACCTCGACCTTCATACAGGCGTTCTTAGAGAAAGGCCGCTTGCGCCGGCTGATGGAAATCATTCCAATCAAAGTAATCACCGATGACAAGCTGGCGCTGCTCGGGGCCGCCCGCTGTGCATTCGTCGAAACGGCAGCTTGAAATATGTCTTCCGGTCCGAAGGTCGAAGTTCTTGGTTCCCCTCAGGAACTGTTCCGGGCCGCGGCCGAAAAGTTCTGCAAGCTGGGATCAGAGGCGATTCAGAAGACTGGCAGGTTTACCGTTGCCCTTTCGGGCGGATCGACTCCCCGCGGGTTGCATCAGGAGCTGGTCACAAATTTCTCCTCCCGCCTCCCCTGGGACAAGGTCTTTTTCTTCTGGGGCGATGAACGCCACGTCCCGCCTGACAGTTCCGACAGCAACTACCGCATGGCGAAGGAGACCTTGCTTTCGAAGCTCCCGATCCCCATGGAGAACATTTTTCGTGTTCCAGCCGAGCTTTCTGACGCCCGCGAAGCCGCTCAAAAATATGAAGACACTCTGGAGAAATTTTTCCAGCCCGCTGGGAACGAGTTTCCGCGATTCGACTTCATCCTTCTCGGTATGGGGCCGGATGGCCACACCGCCTCGTTATTCCCCGGCACAGCTGCTCTTCAGGAGAAAGACCGCCTCGTAGTCGCAAATTGGGTGGAAAAGCTGAACACCTTCCGCATCACTTTTACCTACCCCGTTCTCAATAACGCCGCTTCGGTGATGATGCTGGTCAGCGGCGATGAGAAAGCCGAGATGGTGCGGAAGGCCCTCAAAGATCCCGCCGCAAACCTTCCCTGCCAGGGCGTTAAGCCGGTCCATGGTGAAATCGTCTGGTATCTGGATAAGGGCGCTGCGGTGAAGCTGTAAGAAGCACTCAGCATTCAGCAATCACGCCAGCTTTCAGCTCTCAGCCGTCAGTAAATCTGCGATAACTGGTCATTCCTAACCGCTTTAGCGGTGAGGAATGACAAAGTTGTTATGGTTCACTGAAGGCTGAGGACCGACGGCCAACGACCGCCTTTAAAACACCGGCGCGAGGTTATGCATCTTCTGGTAGAGCTTTCTGTCGACAGTGCGAAGTACATCTTCAAGGCCAGTTCCGGTGACATATCCCGCCATTCCCCAACTGAATGACATCTGGTAGCGGTTCCCGTTCTCTACGTTCCACTGCTCGACCATGCTCAACAGCCGCTTCAAGGGATATTCAGCGTCCTGTTCGGTCGTGTCCGGCATCACAACCAGGAACTCATCACCGCCATGTCGGAAGGTCAAGTCCCCGCCCCGGAAGATCTTCTTCAGCATGCGTGCAAAATCCGTCAGTACGCGATTTCCTTCCATGCTGCCCAGCTTGGCATTCAGCTCGCGAAATCCGTTGATGTCCATGGTCAGAAATGTGACCGGGCTACCGATTCGGTTGGCTCGCGCCAGTTGATTAGAGATTAATTCATTGAGCGCGCGGCGATTGAATAGTTGCGTGAGCGGATCGATCAGCGAAAGGCTCTCCAGCCGCTCATTCAATACCAATTCGCTGATCAGGGCCTTTCTGGTCGAGTTCAGCGTGACCCGCTGCGCCATCAGGTAAACGTTGAATAGAACGATCAGGCAGATCAATCCAAAGAAGAGTTGGGGCAAATACCCCTGCTCAATATGAATGATGCGTTGGCTCACTGTCAGATTAGGCAGCACCAGCGCAAGGAAACCCGCGGTCAATACCAGAACCACCAGGGTGGCGATGGACCACAACTGCATGTCGCGGCTTGAAAGTTCGTGGATCTGGCGCTGAATGCTCTCTGCCCGCGCCAGCATCGATGGCTGTTCCTGCCTGACTTCAGACAATCAGATACCCTCGCGCGAATACACTACTGGGAAGTATCGCTGCTTAGTTTTACTGGATTTCGGCAGCAAATGCCCCTGAAAAGCCGCTCTTACAATTACCTTCGTAAGTTGCGGGAGTGACCGCCAGAACTGGTTGGTTTTTCTTCAGCTTGCAGATATCTGCGATTGGGCCGCGAGGTTAGGTAACGAGTCCTCATAGGGTGCCCGTGCGATCCCTTGCTCGGTCACGATCGCGGTCACATATTTGGCCGGAGTCACATCGAAAGCCGGATTTTCCACTTGAATGCCCTCGGGCGTAATGACCTTTCCGGCGATGTGGGTGACCTCGGCAGCATTGCGCTGCTCGATCGGAATCTTGCTGCCATCAGGCGTCGCCAGGTCGACGGTCGAGATCGGCGCTGCTACGTAAAAGGGAATACCGTGCTCCTTCGCCAACACGGCAACCGTGTAAGTCCCGATCTTGTTGGCAACGTCGCCGTTCGCGGCAATCCGATCCGCCCCGACAATTACCGCACCTATTTTCCCCTGCCGCATCATCGCCCCTGACATGTTGTCCGAAATCACGGTCGTCGGAATCCCGTCTTTTACCAGCTCCCATGCCGTCAGACGCGACCCTTGAAGGAAAGGACGAGTTTCGTCGGCATAGACGTGGATCTTCTTCCCGTGCTCAACCGCGGCGCGGATCACGCCGAGTGCAGTTCCATATCCACAAGTGGCAAGCGCGCCGGCATTGCAGTGGGTAAGAACGCCCCCGCTTGCCGGCATAAGTGTTGCGCCGTGAGTTCCCATGGCCTTGTTGATGGCAATGTCTTCGGCATGCATGCGTTGCGCCTCTTCAATCAGCGCTTGTTTTATCTGCTGCGGCGGGCGCACGCGCAATAGCTCGAATTTCTGCTGCATACGGCGAATGGCCCAGAACAGATTCACTGCGGTCGGGCGCGTCTTCCCGATCACATCGCAAACCTGGTCGAACTCGCGTTTCAGATCACCCGTAGTTTCCGCCTTCGACTCCTTCACGCCGAGGGCGATGCCCATCGCCGCCGCCACGCCAATTGCCGGCGCGCCGCGCACCACCATGTTGCGGATCACATCCGCGACCTGCTGGTAGGTCTTGCATGTGACATACGTCTCTTCCGTCGGCAGCTTCGTCTGGTCGATAAAGCGTACGCCGCGATCGGTCCATTCGAGAGTTTGAATCATAGGGATCGAGTCATTGAATCATTTGAAATCGTCGTGCGTCGTAGGTCGCGCGCCAAGACACCGTTCTCACTTGTCAAACAAGAACCTGGGCTAATAAACACTTGAGGGTGCCCCATCGTTGTCGCGCTTTTCGCGACAGGGTGGGGAATTTGATTTTGATTCCAGTAAGGTTTCACAAACTCGAGCAAGAATATCAACTCAATACTCTCGGGCCGACGACCGCCGACCAACGACCAACGACGATTCTTCGTTGACGGCTAAATGCTCTCTCCTCACATCACCCGCCGTAAACACCGCAACAAATGGTGCCGGCGCCGCAGCCTTCTCCACGTTCACCCGCCCACCAGCTTCTTCCCGCTCCACCAGGCACATCGTTCCAACAACTTCAAATCCAAACTCGCGAGCCGCAGCAATCGCCTCGACCGTTGAAGCACCGGTCGTGCAGACATCATCAACAATCACCACCCGCGCACCCTTCTCGCGATAGCCTTCAATCCGTTGCCCGGTCCCGTGCTGCTTTTCAGCTTTGCGGACCAGGAAACCGTTTAATTTGCCGCTAGTCACGGCAACCGCCACGACGATCGGGTCCGCGCCCATAGTTAAGCCGCCAATCGCATCAGCTTTCCAACCGCGCTGTTGAATTTCTTCGAAGAAGACTTGTCCGGTGAGTTGCGCGCCGCGAGCGTCCAGAGTCGTAGTGCGGCAATCGATGTAGTAGTCGCTGCGTCCGCCGGATGACAGCTTGAAGTCTCCCAACCGGAACGATTTCATCGCCAGCAAACGCACCAGTTCTTGTCGCGTGGAAAACATGAATTTCAGACTTAATTTCTAAGATATCAGAGTCAGTGCGCGAGCTTGGGCAGGTTGTGAAAGCCGTGGCTGGCGATCATCAGAACGAGAATCGGGACGCCATTGTAAATGCCGTGCACCACAAAGCTGGCCGCCACCGAATGGCGCTGGGCCCGCACTAGCGCGAGTATAACCCCAACCAGAAAAATGATCAGAACCGGACCCCAGGACTTGTACTCGGGGTAATGGATCAACCCGAAAACGGCTGCCGTTCCAAGTACGCCTGCCGCTACGCCCCATTTGCGAGCGACCACCGGATATAGAAAGCCCCTGAAGAACAGTTCCTCCATAAACGGCGCAAATACGATGCCCAGAACCGCCATAGCGAAGCCATCAATCGGACGCTGGAAGAATTTATCGAACGGACTGGTTTGTGGCATCGGCAGAACCCGCTGCAGTATCTGCAACGCCAGGGTCCCGATGCCTATCGCGATGAGCGCCGGCCAGCCTTCTCTTGGCCACTTCCAGGAAACAGCCTGCCACAAGGTCTGGTGAAATCGCGCTTTCGAATAGTCGACCAGGAACAACGCGACTGCGGCGAACCAGACAAATTGCGGTCCAAGTAACACCCATGGCTTTTGCGCGACATCATTGAATGTCAATGCCGGGTAGAACAGTTTCTGGACCACCAACACTACAAACGGGGCAAGAATTACCGGAACTACGAAGGTCAGCAGCCCGATCTGAATGACGTCCATACCGCCGAACGGAGGATTTTCCGGCGGAGGCGCCGACGTGACTGGCGCAGGGCTTTGCGCAACATCTGGACCATTGGCATCTTCCGGTCCGCCAAGAACTGAATTCGAGGACATTACTTTGACTGTACACGAAAAAACTCGACCGTTATGCGGCAAGATCGAGTGCTATGCGAATCGCATCTTCAATCTGCTTCATGGACTCATTGTCGAGCACACCGAGAGGAGGAAATACTGCGGTCGCAATTTCGATTGTGGTCACCTGATCGCACTTTACCCAGGATTCATACACAAGACCGCCTTGCCCAGCCCGTAGCTTCGGTCGAAGTGAGAATTGCCTATACTGTGCTTTGGAAATTGGCACAACGCAAACATCGAGCGAAAATCTATTCAGAGCATTGTTCGATATGACTAACGCAGGCCGTTCCTTGTCGAGAGCGAACAAGCAAATCTCGCCACGGCGCGGATACCAGCCCTGCGGCTTTATCCCTCGTTTCCAGACGGTCATTCTTCTCTCGCCAGGGATTTTATCGATGCGCCGCGAAATGCCCCGCGGGACGCAGCGTCCTCATCAGACGAGGACTCGAAGAAAGCAGCCGCCTCTTCTTCTAAGCGGCGCGATCGTTCGACCGCAAGCGCCACCTTCAAGAGCTGATTTACGCGCTCACTGGTGGACGCTGCCCCTTTTGTACGCTCTATTTCTCTCAAGACGGTCTTGTCGAGAGATACGCTACGATTGCTCCGAGTAGCAGTCGTCATACTTTTTATATTAGCATAGGTATCAGCATTTATATTATAACGCCTAACTAGCTGCTGGGGACTGGCTTAGCTGAGTGCTTCCCGCGAAGTGTTCTGCCAGTGCTTGTCCCGTGTACGATTTCCTGTTTCGCGCGACCTGCTCGGGCGTGCCTTGAGCAACTATTCTTCCGCCTTCTTCGCCGCCTTCTGGCCCCAGATCGATGATCCAATCCGCATTTCGGATCACATCTAGATTGTGCTCAATGATGATGATCGTATTGCCCAGATCGGTTAGTCGGTGAAGGACTTCCAGCAGCTTGCGAACGTCCTCGAAGTGCAGTCCCGTCGTAGGTTCATCGAGCAGATAGAGCGTGCGGCCGGTCTGGCGTTTGCTCAGTTCGCGCGTCAGCTTAATGCGTTGCGCTTCGCCGCCGGAGAGTGTCACCGCCGATTGACCCAGGTGCAGATATCCCAGCCCCACATCGACCAGCGTCTGCAACTTCTGCCGCACCTGGGGAATATTCTCCAGAATTGGCAACGCCTCCGATACTGGCGTTTCCAGCAGGTCGGCGATCGAATAGCCTTTATATTTGACAGCGAGTGTCTCCTGGTTGTATCGCCTGCCGCCGCACACTTCGCAAACGACATACACATCTGGCAGAAAATTCATTTCAATTCGCCGCTGGCCTTCGCCCTGGCACGCTTCGCACCTTCCGCCCGATACATTGAACGAAAATCGCCCCGGCTTGTAGCCGCGCTCGCGCGACTCCGGCAACATCGCGAACAGATCGCGAATGTGCGAGAAGACCCCCGTATAGGTTGCAGGATTCGAGCGCGGAGTCCTGCCGATCGGCGACTGATCGATGCGAATGACTTTGTCGATGTTCTCCGCCCCTGAAATCGCTTTGTGCTTGCCTGCCTGCTCGCGGGACCGGTAAAGCGCGTTAGCCAGAGCTCGATACAAGATGTCGTTCACTAGCGTCGATTTTCCCGATCCCGAGACTCCGGTCACAACGTTGATCAATCCCAGCGGGAATGTGACATCCACATTCTTGAGGTTGTTTTCTCTGGCTCCGAGCACGGTGATGGCAGAGCCGTTCACATTTCGGCGTTCGGCGCGCATATCGATCTGCTTATCTCCGGAAATGTAAGCGCCGGTCAGCGATTGAGGAGCGCGAGTGATCTCCTCTGGCGTGCCTCTGGCTACGATCTCGCCGCCGTGCCGCCCCGCGCCAGGTCCGAGATCGACCACATAGTCGGCTCTGCGAATCGTCTCTTCGTCGTGCTCGACTACGAGTACCGTGTTGCCCAGATCTCGCAATTCCTCAAGCGCATTCAGCAGCCGCCCGTTGTCGCGGTGATGCAGTCCAATCGAAGGTTCGTCGAGCACGTAAAGCACGCCGCGCAGCTTCGATCCGATCTGCGTTGCCAGTCGAATTCGCTGTCCCTCGCCGCCGGAAAGCGTCGCGGCCGAACGGTCCAGCGAGATATACCCGAGCCCAACTGCGTTCAGGAATTGAAGCCGTTCCACAATCTCCTGCATGATGCGTCCGGCAATCTGCTCTTCCCGCCCGGCCAGCTTTATCCCCCTTGCCTTTTCCAGCGCTCGCGAAACCGGCATGGCGGTGAAATCCGCAATCGACATGCCCTCCACCTGCACCGCCAGGCTTTCCGGCCGTAACCGCTTGCCGTGACATACCGGGCACTCGCTTGCCGACATGTGCCCCATCAGCCAGTCGCGATAGCCTTCCGAGCTCGATTCATCCAGATTGTTCTTGAGGTAGGCAAAAATTCCCAGGAAACCCGTTTTCCCTTTTGCGTTCGGCTCGCCATAAAAGAACAGATTCTGGATCTTCTCCGGCAAGTTCTCAAACGGTGTGCTTAGATCAATCCCATACGCCGCGGCCACTATCTTGATCTGATGAATCAGGTTCTGCGAAGCCGAGCCCGGGCCCAGCGCGCCTTCGAGCAGCGGCTTTGACCAATCATTGATCACCTTCGCGGGATCGAAGTCGTATGTGCTTCCCAAACCGTGACACTCGGGACAAGCCCCGTACATACTGTTGAATGAGAACGAGCGCGGCTCGAGTTTGGGCACGTCAATTCCGCAATCGGGGCATGCCAGCCGCTCGGAGTAAAGCTGCTCGTCCCCACCGACAATTGCGACCTGCACCAGGCCTCCGGCCAGTTTCATTGCCAAGCCAATCGACATTTCCAGCCGCTGCTCGATTCCAGGCTTCACCAGCAGACGATCGACAACAACTTCAATCGTGTGGTTCTTGCGCTTGTCGAGCTGAATTTCATCTTCCAGGCTGACCAATTCTCCGTCGATTCGCGCTCGCGTGAACCCATGTTCGACCAGCTTCTCCATTTCTTTCTTGAACTCACCCTTGCGTCCGCGCACGATCGGGGCGAGCACCATCACGCGATCCTCGGGAGTCAGCACCATCACTCGCTGCACGATCTGCGCCGACGTTTGCCGCGAAATTGCCCGGCCACACTTGGGGCAATGCGGTATACCGATCGAAGCAAACAGCAGTCTCAGGTAGTCGTAAATTTCGGTGATCGTTCCAACTGTTGATCGCGGGCTGCGGCTGGTCGTTTTTTGCTCGATCGAGATCGACGGGCTGAGGCCGTCGATCGAATCCACATCCGGCCGCTCCATTTGATCGAGAAACTGCCGCGCATATGCCGAGAGCGTTTCCACATAACGGCGCTGGCCCTCGGCATAGATCGTGTCAAACGCGAGCGAAGACTTGCCCGATCCGCTCAGCCCGGTAATTACCGTCAGCGTATTGCGCGGTATATCCACGCTGATGTTCTTTAAATTGTGTTGCCGGGCGCCGCGGACCGAGATTTCTTTAATGGGCATTGTTCTACTGATAAATAGACCTTCGTAACGTGGACGGGCCTACAGATCTGTTGGAAAGTGGAGATGCGCAGCTCTACTCACGTATCTTAGTTATAAACAGCGGCAAGCGTCAACGCGAGTAAAGTGGGAGGCGCACCGGTCTCGCCTGGCTCGGTTTCGTGGCGGGTTGCTGGTCCGGAACTAAGCCGTTTCTTTTCTTGCTGCTGGAAGACGGGAAGGCAGGCCGAACTTGGGAAGTCTGTTGATCGCGTTTGTAGTCACCTTCACCGTCGCTGGTTCCGTTGCTCTAGGAGTTACCGCCGCCTACGCCAGCGTTATCGCCCTGCTGCATGCCTTTGCTCACAGCTCCAGCCGCCCCAAACCTAGCCTGGTTCTAGTTCCCACGCAGAACCAGATCAGCGGCGACTAACCCGGCTCGGGTCGCCACCTCACACACGCTGCCGTGCTCGGATATCGATCTGTTCTCCAGAATTGTGTATTGCTTTTCTCTGCGGGCTCGGCGAACTCGGCGGTTCAAGCCTTCCAAATCAGGCGGATTTTTTCGCCGGCAGCGGGAATACAATGACTCTCCCGCGCTCCTGTCGGGTGACCTTTTCGGTCTTATGAAAATTGGCCGGAATGTAGAACTCGATAATTTTTGCCATGACCAGCCCCTATTTACGCGTTAGTTGCTACAAATTGTAAACCCGTTCTGCACTGGAAAGTCGCGCACCAAAGGCTCTCCCCGTGGCCTTTTGGCTCACGTCCGGCAATCAAGTGCCGATACAGATCTTGTAAGCCGTAAGTCTGTTAGTGGGCTTGACGCGTTGCTGGCACATGAAAATTCTCATCATCGACGATAGCCGCCTTCTTCGCACCTCAAACGAGCGAACACTATTGAAGGCGGGCTACCAGGTTATTACCGCATCGGACGGCGAAGAAGGATTGCGCGTTGCGACGGAGAGCAACCCTGACCTGATCGTCCTTGACATGATGCTCCCCAAACTTTCCGGGCCCGAAGTCCTGCGGGCCGTCAGAAAAAATCCATCCACTGCCTCCGTCCCGATCATGGTGTTATCGAGCTTGCCGGAGTCAAATCGCGAAAAGCTTATTGGCGACGGCGCCACCGTCTATTTTGAGAAAAATCTGTTTGCGGAAAGAAGAGGCCCCGACGCATTTGTCGATGAGGTGCGCTCCTTGCTTTCATCTCGTACTCAATCCAAAGCCTCGCCCAGTGCTTAGCCTGCCACTCACCTCAGAGTTCGTATGGTAGATTTTATGTTCCCCCATGAAAGACGTTGCTTCCTGGGCACTCGACACAGCTACACAACGCGGGGCGACCTATGCCGACGTGCGTGTCGCTGATGACCGTAGCCGCGCCCTCGCTACCAAGAACGGAAAAATCGGCAATGCCTCGGATTCGCGCTCTCAAGGCTTCAATGTTCGCGTGATCGTCGATGGCGCCTGGGGATTTGCATCGTCCGCGGATTTATCCCGGGGGTCAATTGAAACCACGGCGGCGCAAGCCGTGGCCATTGCAAAAGCCTCCGCCAGGGTGAAGCAGAGCGACGTCAAACTTGTCCCCGAGAAGGCAGTCACGGCTGAATGGACTACGCCGCACAAGATCGATCCATTCTCGACTTCTATCGAACAGAATCTCGCCCTGCTGCAAAAAATTGACGCCGAACTTCGCTCAGTAAAAGGCGTGACTCTCGCGGAGACTAATTTGAATTTCCGGCGCGACGAGCAGTGGTTCTTTTCCTCCGAAGGCGCGAACATTCATCAGACCAAAGTCACGACCGGCGCAGGATACGTGGCTTACAGCTTCGCTGGTACCGAGATCCAGAAGCGGTCCTATCCCAATTCGTTCGGCGGCCAGTGGCAGAACAAAGGATACGAACTCATAGACGAGTTGAAGCTCGTTGAAAACGCCCGGCGGATCGGCGAAGAAGCTGTCGCCCTGCACAAGGCCGATCAATGCCCGCAAGGTGTGTTTGACATTATTCTTGAGAGCTCGCAGCTTGGGCTTCAGATTCATGAATCAATCGGCCATCCGATTGAGCTCGACCGCGTCCTCGGCATGGAAGCGAACTTCGCCGGCACTTCATTTTTGACTCTCGAAAAATTGCGCACGCTCAAATACGGCAGCGACATTGTTAATGTCGTGGCCGATGCCCGCCAGGAGCACGGCCCCGGCCTCGGCACATTCGCTTTTGACGACGAAGGTGTTCCCGCTCAGTGCACGCCGATCATCTCGAATGGCCTGTTCACCGGGTATCTCAGCTCGCGCGACACGGCGCCGCTAATCGGCTTGCAACGCTCTGGCGGCACGCTTCGCGCTGAAAGCTGGAACCGTCTGCCGATCATCCGCATGACCAACATTAGTATTCTCCCCGGCGAAAAGCCGCTCACGCTCGAGCAGTTGATCTCGTCCACCGATCACGCAATTCTGTATCAGACCAACCGCTCCTGGTCGATCGACGATAAGCGTTACAACTTCCAGTTCGGCACCGAACTCGGTTGGGAGATCAAGAACGGCAAGCGCACCCGCATGCTGAAGAATCCCTCGTATTCCGGCATCACAACTGAGTTCTGGAGTTCGATGGATGCGATTTGTTCGCGCGACGAATGGACGCTGTGGGGCACGCCGAATTGCGGCAAAGGCCAGCCGCAGCAGGTTATGGGAACCGGGCATGGAGCTGCTCCGGCGAGGTTCAGGAAAGTGAAAGTGGGGAGCGCGTACAAGGGAACGTAGCCATGAGCAGTGAGCGACGAGCTGTGAGCGAACCTAAGTTTGTAGTTGTGCTTGCTCACCGCTCATTGCTCGCGGCTCATTAGTAATTGCAAAGCGGAATGCTGACTCACGACCAGGCCGCCGACATCGTCTCTCGACTCAGGAAGCACTCGTCTGCCGATGAGCTCGAGTGCTACTTCTACGGTGGCCGATCGGCACTGACCCGCTTCGCCAATAACACCATCCATCAGAACATGGCAGAAGAGAACTACGGCGTCTCCGTCCGTACGGCTTTTGGCGGACGCACTGCCCGGGCTACGACCAACAAGTTCGATGAAGAGAGTTTGCGAAACGTAGTACAAGCGTCTGAGGACCTGGCGAAAGTGCAGGAGCCGGATGCGGACCTGCTTCCGGTACCAGAGTCGGACAGGAATGTCCGACCCACACAGACACCGTCCAGGCATTTCGCCGAGACCGCAGCCCTCACTCCCGAGCAGCGCGCGGAGGGCGTCGGCAAAATGGTCGGAATTGCTCAGAGACATAAGCTCACGGCAGCGGGAATTTTTTCCAGTTCTGAGTCGATCGAAGGCATCTTCAACTCGCGCGGCCTGAGCACCTGGCACACGCAGACTTCGGCCGAAATTTCCATCACCATGCTCGCCGACGATTCCTCCGGTTGGCAAAAGTCGAATTCGCCGAACGTTGCCAATCTCGACGCCCAGCAGCTAGCCGAAATCGCCGCCAAGAAAGCCGTTGATTCCGCCAAGCCCCGCGAGATCGCGCCCGGCAAATACACCGTAATTCTTTCTCCTTCCGCCGTGCTCGACATGGTCGGCTTCATGTTCTTTGATTTCGGCGGGCTGGCGATCCTCGATCAGCGATCGTTCCTGAATAACCGCATAGGCACAAAGCTATTCGGCGAAAACGTTTCCATTTGGGACGACGTCGCTCACCCGTTGCAGTCCGGCCCACCGTTCGACGGCGAAGGCCTGCACCGGCAGAAAATTCAGCTCGTCGAAAACGGAGTTGTCAGACGCCTCGTTTACGCTCGCGCTTCCGCTGCGAAAATGAAGAAGTCTGACGACGCGGCGAAAGTCGGTCCCATCGAGCCAACCGGCCACGGGTTCCCGATCCCAAACGAAATGGGCGAAGGGCCGATGAACATCGTCTTCGAGTCGCCCCGCGATCCAAAGACGCTCGATCAAATGATCGCCTCAACCGAACGCTGCATTCTGGTTACGCGACTCTGGTACATCCGGGAAGTCGATCCTTACGAAAAAATCCTTACCGGCATGACCCGCGACGGCACTTTCCTGGTTGAAAACGGGAAGACCGTTTGCGGTGTGCGTAACTTCCGCTTCAATCAAAGCCTGATCGAACTGCTCTCAAACGTCGATGAGATGAGCACGCCGGTGCGCACCAGCGGCGAAGAGTCGTTCGATATGGTCGTGCCGGCAATGAAAGTGCATGACTTCAACTTCACGGAAGTGACGAAGTTTTAACCGTCACCTCTCAGCCATCAGCAAGACCCGACTCCTGCATCACGCTGAGTCGCTCCGCTCGGGATGACCGCGCCAATATTAAGCACGAATTCCTCACGGCCCCATCAATGCATTTACCTGGGTTTCGTTATCTGTCGCCCCGTTGCCACTCCTGCCATTGATCACAATCATGCAATCTCCGGGATTGATTTTCACGGGAACGGAAAAAATATTCTGCACCTGGCCCTGAAGAGCCGCCTTGCTGGATCCGGCGAGAGAAACCCTGTCGACCAGCGGCAAGCTAGCGAGGTGGAGCGCATCTTTGGGAAGCCAACTGTGCAGCGTCGAGAGCGGCGCCGGGTTCGGAAATCCCTGGCTGTTTAGATTCTCTTCGAAAATTCCGCAGCCTCCAGGCAAGAGGTAAAAATCATTGATCGCGCCCCAAGATGCCGTTGGGGGCGGCCCAAAGTCGCTTGTCCCATCGAACGTACTGTCGCTGATGTTTCCGTAGAGCTCCAGCAAATGTCCAGCGGTTGTCATCTTGATCGGAACTGCGAAAGCCTCTCCATCGATCGACGTGGCATTCTCACATCCCCAATCTTGACCAAAACAATATTCGCCGCCCATGCCAACCACGGTGTTCGGACTTGCGGCCTTCGTTGGTCTGTAAGTCAGGTCTAGATCGGCGGACATTGTCGCCTTGCCATGAAGCAGCGGCCCGCCACCATAGTAGAGGCCCACGCATCCGCTCATGGGCAGCGGATGAGGGAACGAAAGATTCACGGTGAAATTGGAGTCTGACTGCGAAGGGTTCTTCAGAATGTCGGTCCAAATGATCGCAGTTGCCTGGCTCAAGTTGATGTCGTGGGCGGGGCACTCTCCCTGCCAATATGCCAATACCCATAGGACTTCACTAAACGTCTGAGTATAGTTTTTCAACGCGATCGTCCCGTTCAATGCCAGCGCCTCGGCTGGTGAGTTCGCGCCATCGAGTATGTGATACATGGCTAAAAAGGTCGGAAATCCGTTCTGTGAACCTTGTGAAGTGGTCTGAGTTTGGTGAATGTGCAGGACGGACGATTGAACGGCGGTCTCCTGTCCCCACAAATCGCTCATTTCGCATCCGCTCAGTATGAAAATTGCAGTAAGAACACCAATTCCCCAACGAGTCTTCATGATTTTCTTTCTCTTGATGAAGTTCAAATAGACGTTGATCTTGACCGATCGTCGCATCAGATCAATGCTGAGGCGCGTGCCGAGTCAGACATTTAAGGTAAACCTAAGTTCCTGGAAAAAGTCGTGCGCGCGCAAAAGTTTTCTTCGCAACGGGACCATTCTGAGCATGCGAGCTTTAGCTCGAGATGTTCCCAAAACCACCAGTCAAGCATGATTCAGGAGTTGGAAGAAACTCCTCTGCCGGGTGGCGCAACGTTGTATGAAACGCCATCAACAAAGCAATTTCTACACAAGGACTGGCTCGGGAGTGTGCGTTTTTCATCTACGGTCGTGAATCGTGCTTCGGTCTTCGACCGGGCCTTCGCTCCCTATGGAGAAGTTTATGACACAGTTCAGGGAGGCATCACGGTTCCCCCAAACTTCACCGGCGACACGCAGGACACTGTCTCCGGAACATATGACACGCCAAACCGCGAGTTGAACCCCAATCAGGGCCGTTGGCTTACGCCCGATCCGGCAGGGGTTAGCGTTGTCGATCCTTCTAATCCTCAGTCCTGGAACTCTATGCCTACGCTGTCAACGATCCCTTGAGTTTCACTGACCCAGTTGGTTTGTTTTGCACGTACCTCAACGACGCCGGGGATGGAGTCGAGGAAGTTGATGATGATGGCGATCCTTCTGGATGCATGGGCAACGGTGGCCACTGGATACAGGGCTCCTACGGTGGTGGATCATGGGTGAAAATCAACGTCAACAGCGGCACAGTAAGCGGCCTAGGCTACGATTCGCAGGGAAATTCCCAATTAAGTCTTGCGGGAGCAATGGGCAGCAACAACTGGGGAGCCTTCACACGAACAGTTAGTTCGAGCCCTTCGACTCTCAGCTCAGGCAACTCTTTTACCAATGCTTGGAACTTCACGAAGTCATTTTTTGGGGGGGTTCCGTCTAAGTATACAGCCAGGGACCTGTTTAGATACTGCGCTAGGCAGCTATAAGCCTGTCTTAAGTGCACTTAAGAAGACTCAAGAATATGCTAAGAATCTTGCACCTCTTGTCGCGGCGTCGCCTGGAGCTGGAGCTTCGATTTCAAACCTGATCTATAGTACAGTGCAGTACGGAGCTGACCGAGGAAACGCGCTGGAGATTGGTGGGGCAGTCTCAGCACTTACAACGTTTGTTGGCACACAAGGAACGGAGATGTTAAGCGGATTGTCGAGGTTGGCGACAAATCCAGTTGTCATCCTTGGAACCGCGGATGCAGGACTGCTTTGGGGCGTCGGCAACGAGGCGGCAGCAGCGTATCAGGGCAGATGTCAGTGAGAAGGTCTACGCTTAAACAACCAATATCGGCTCGCTCGGAGCAAGTTGTTCCTGCGCACGATAGCAAACAGAGTGCCTTCTCAAGCAGGATCCGCGATGTGGGCTTACTGGTTGCGTCGGCGTTGGTCGTTTGCGGGCTTGGGATGGGGGCATTCGTATTCGCCGAACTTCACCACCTCAATCCCCTGTGGGTTTTTCTTAGTCTTATATCGATAAATTTTTTTGCATTTGCATGGGAGGAGTATCGCAAGGAATTCCGCTCAACCCGTTTCATTCTGTTCGTTGTCGGTTGGATTGTTATAAACGTCTTGCTAGTCGTAACCGTCCTGGCTTCTTTGGGCTGGCTGTACCTAGTACCTGCACTTCTTTTGGAACAGCTCGCTTTTTACATGTCAGCATTTTGGCTCTTCGGTCTTCGAGTGCCTCGCCGAATTCGCAAACATTAGCCATTCTCCGGCGGGTGGCCCATTCAAGCCCGGTTTTAGCTCGAGTGGGCCTTTTGCCAGAAGCAGTCTTGAATGGGCCCTCCTGGAACCCACGCAGTAAACCCTCGCAAGTGCACAGAGTGACATCAGAAGGGTGGCCCTGTGTCAGGATTACGGGGCGAAATATCGGGCGTTTAAGGATAAACGCTGATTTACCCGCAAGTCCATGTACCGCAAGCAGTTAGACCTTGAAGGTCAATGACTTCGGTAACTTTCGCGGGCTTACTTTGCAATGTAATCTGCCCCTGATGTCTAACCAAGCGGGCAATCCGTCAGGTGGTGCCAAGGCCGTGCGGAAGCGCTATGCAGAAGTGCAGGGCGCGCCGCGTTTTCCCGTCAAGCTTCCGATGCACATTAAATCGCAGGCTGGCGAGTCAGACACGGAGAGCGACAACATCTCCGCCAACGGCGTTCTCTTTCATCACGACATCGATATGCCGATTGGCTCGACTATCGATTTCACGATTTCATTTCCTGCTGATGTCGTCGGCTCAGACGCGGATGTAAAAGTGCAGTGCCGCGGACGGGTGGCCCGTACGGGCGAAGAAGGCGGGCGGCGGGGAGTCGGCGTGGTGATTGACGAATATCACTTCGAACGGCGCTGAGGGTTAGAGGCAAGAGAGTCGGACAAGATCCGACCACACGGGCATACATGGCAAGCGCTGCGATGAGCACGGGAGAAGCAAGAGTGGCCCCTCCTGAATTGGAGAGCAGGGAACAATTCATTCGTGTGATTGTCGCCGACTCGCAGGCGATTTTCCGCGCCGGCCTGCGCAAGATTTTCGCGGTTGAAGATGACATTCGCGTCGTCGGCCAGGCGGAGACGCTGGAGCAGGCGGTTTCCGCGGCGAAAAAATTCTCGGCTGAAATTCTGATCTTCGAAGCGGCGCTGGCGGAAAATCCGGTCGACTCAGTCCAGGAAATTATGAAGAACGCGCCCGGGCTGCGGCTGGTTGTCGTGACCGAGGCGCCCGAGCAGGAGTTGACGCTCGAACTCTTCCGCCGCGGCGTGCATTCGATCGTTTCGCGCGAAATCGATTCTGAAGTTTTCGTCGAGTGCCTGCGCACGGTGGCAGGTGGGCAACCGTGGCTGGAAACCCATGCCATGAAGTGGGTGATGGAGGCGTATCGCTCCCAGGGCACGCGGCCGCACGGAGGACGTTCGAAAGTACAGCTCACACCGAAAGAGTCGCTGATCGTTTCCTGCGTGACGCAGGGAATGAAGAACAAAGAGATTGCCGCTCGCGTGGGCACGACCGAGCAGGTGGTCAAGAATTATCTGCGCAAAGTTTATGACAAGCTCGGCGTCGCCGACCGGCTCGAGCTTGCGCTCTATTGCCTGAACAACCGCGTGCTGCTCGACGCAAAAGCGTCATTGCCGCCGGCCCAGCCTGGAGCTCAACCATCTGAGGCGAAACAACCAGCCGCTTCTGACACCGAAACTGCCGATACGAAAGACCACACGAACTAAATCCGGCAGCTTTCTGTGCAGCAACCCACTCTCTAAACCGGTTCCAGCTCATCCGCAGCACGCAATACTCCCGGGATCGAAATCTTAAGTCTATTCCGCGGATCAACACGGCCGATGATTGCGAGGTCAACCCTGGTGCGTCCAGGAATGGACGCTCGATCTTAGCCCAGCGCTTCAGCGCTGGGCACCCTGATGAGAGGTTTCTAAGCGCGAGCCACGCGAGCGGCAGGTAAAAATCCCAGCGTAGTTGCGGCCTCTACCCGCTCCCCATAGAATCGAATTTGTCCTTCCCGAAGCGCCCGCCTTCACCGCGGGCAATAGCGCCGGAGAGATGGCCGAGTGGCTGAAGGCGCACGCTTGGAAAGCGTGTTTAGGGGAAACTCTAACGTGGGTTCGAATCCCACTCTCTCCGCCATGTTTTCACAGAATTAGTTCACCGATATCGACGCAATTATCTTCCCACCCTTTGAAAGGCGCAAAGGGTAGGGCACCCACGTTTGTGGTATGTTCAGGTCGAAAAACGAAGTGTGGGCCCCCCGCCGCGATACAACATGCAATTTCTATTCGCTTTGACACAAGGCCGTACAATTGCCTCCACGGAGAGCCGGACAAACCAAGTGATCGACGATCCAGCGCCAGAGCAACCCGCAGCCGATATACGCAGTCGAGCCGGGCATTACGAGATCCTCGGTGAGACCTATGCCAAATTCGAGTTCTTTGAGAAAGGCTGGAATCCATACAGCAGATTCCTCGACGTAGACAAAGTAGATCTTATTCTGCGCAGAAGAGTCGAAGGCCGCATAGTTTATCGAGAGATTCAGGTCAAGTTTGGCAAGCTGCACCCTGTCGGTCCGGCATGGGAACGAGAGCACTTCGATTTCACTTCATGGCGGTTCTTCAAGGAGGAAGAATTTGCTGGGCACATAGATCAGAAAGATTTCTTCATAGCATATGTCCTATCCCGCGACCCGGACCCTGATAAACCCGCTTACCAAGGCGACATCTTCATCTTTCCCGTCCGCACGTTCATTGAGGTGATACGTCAGGGCATTCCCAGCAAAGGCCAGCGCAAGGTGTACCTGTCCCGACTCAAGGGCGAGGAGGAACGCTGGGTTCTAAGGAAAGCTGCTCGATTCGACAACATTACCGATGATGTCTGCCTCGATGTGACGAAATATCGGCGGAATTTCGACTTCCTGATGCCCTGACCCTATTCGATGCCAAACCAATCTTTGGAGAAAAACGAAGTGTGGGCCACCCGCCGCCACGGTGAAGAAGCCGACGGCTCGTCGTTCGATGCTCGCTCGATCATCTCGGATGATGGAAACAGTATGACTGATGAGATCACTACTAAATCAAAGGATGGTCAGGAGACTAAACAGAAATACGCATATAACCGTGTGAAGGGAAAAACAGCGAAGTAGACTTAGCTTAACAACGCAAATCGTGATTCCTACGACAGAACCACGAATTGCTTACTGGCCTGCGCCTGCTGCGTTCCCCTCGCTTTGAGGCCGTTGCGCTGTTCAACCTTTCTTCGCCTTGATCCTTGCCCAACGTCTCCGCTGAGCCGCTGCAATACGACGTCGCGCTGATGCTGAGAGTGTTCGCCTACCTGATCCTTTACGAACCCCCATTGATGTTTTGGAGTGTTGCGATTGCAGTGTTGAGATGGTCACGCTCTGTAGTCAACTGCTTAATGAGGCCGGAAAAGTCTGCCATGGTTTTAGATCCTTTCTGGGGTGGAATCATAGCAGGCATGAATGGTGGGGAGGTTGACAGCAAGCAACAGAATCGTCAAAATAGGCGGCCCGAAAGCTCCTAAAACGCCCGAAGAGAAAAGTGGAGGTAGTACACGTCATGGCGAGAACTTTGGCATCCCTTGCTGTAACGTTCACATTGCTGTTACTACTCGCGGTTGTCGCGCAAAGCCAAAATGCTGCGGGTAATTCAGACAATAAACTTAAACAAATGACGCAGGAGTGGTTTGACGCCTTCGACAAAGGCGACGGCCCGACGATGGATCAAATGGAAGTCGATAATTTAGTGTTGGTGAATGCGGACGGTTCAGGCGGCATATGGCAAAAGAAAGGCCCTCGTGGGAGCGATCAAAAACCGTCTACGCTACTCATTAACGTTGGCTCTTCCGAGGTTCGACGGTTTGGGAACACTGCGATTCTCACTGGCTCTGTCACGATAAAAGACGGTGATAAGACGGAGGAGAATAGCGAGACGATTGTTTGGATAAGAAAGAACAACAAGTGGCTGATATCCTCTGGCCAATGGAGTACCGTCTCGCCCAAGAAAAGCAACTAGGACGGCACAATTGAAAATAGAGTGGTGTGGGGGAGGGTTGCTTCTTTACCGTCCGGCTGCCTTCCCCTTGGCCATGCCTATCTGGCACTTGCTTGTCAAAAAGAAAACTCAGCAAAAACGAAAAGGCAGCCGAATCAACGGCTCTTAGCAATTTCCGATGTGCTTTGCTGAGCAGCATCGGTTTCGGACTGTCTCAAATGCGCCGTTATGTTTTTTGCACTGCTTTTAAGCCTCTCTTCTTTCCCCTGTAGCAACATTGAGTTGAGGCACCACCATAAACCGGAAGTAGACAATCTACTCCCACGCGAGTAGAGTGTCTACATCCATGAACGAGAAAGGTCAGTATAAGAACCGGATTGACCTGCTGCAGGGAACACTCGACATGCTCATTCTGCAGACGCTGCAGTGGGGACCGCAGCATGGGTATGGCATTGTCCAGGCTTTGCGTTTGCAATCCGGAGATGTGCTTCAGGTGGAGACCGGATCACTCTATCCGGCTCTCCATCGATTAGAACGTCAGCGCTGGGTGCAGTCCGAATGGAAGCAGTCAGAGAGCAAGCAAAGAGCCCGATACTACCGAATCACAGCCAGGGGGAAAAAGCAGTTGGCCAGGGATCTGGGCCGATGGGAGCGGATTGTCGAAGCGATTGGGTCGGTAATGTACGTCAAGCCGAAGGAGAGTGAGTCGTGAAGTGGTTTTCGAACTTCGGTTTTCAGCGGCAAAATCGCGAATTGCAAGAAGAGATCGATGCCCACCTCGAGATGGCAATTGCAGATCGAGTGGAGCGCGGCGAGACGGCGGAGGCGGCGCGACAGGCGGCAGTGCGGGAGTTTGGAAACATTCTTCTGGTGCAGGATGTGACGCGCCAGATGTGGGGCGGAGGCTGGTTTGAACAACTGGCCCGGGATCTTCGTTATGCGTTACGGCAATTGCGCAAGAGCCCCGGCTTTACGATCACCGCGACGGCGATGCTGGCCGTAGCTATTTGCGCCAACAGCACCGTATTCAGTTGGATCGACGGCACCATGTTGCGCCCGATTCCTGGCGCGCGGGATGCGGGCGATCTTGTGAGCTTGCAGCGTGGGGAACGAAACTTCTCTCCGACTCCTCCCTTCTCATATCTCGACTATCGCGATCTGCGCGAGCACAACCGCACGCTCGCCGGAATACTTGCATACCATAACGATTGGATCGCGCTGACTGGCGGTGCGCAGCCGGAGCGAGTCTATATTGCGAACGTGTCGGCGAACTATTTCGATGTGCTCGGCATTAAGCCGGTGCTGGGGCGTTTCTTTCTGCCGGAAGAGGAATCCCGCGCAATTCCCAACGTGGTGCTGGGCTACTCACTCTGGAAGACGCGTTATGCCAAAGACCGGGCAATTGTGGGCAAGTCGATCGAGGTCGCCCGGCATCCTGTGACGGTGATCGGTGTGGCACCGGAAGGGTTTGTCGGAGCCGCGCCCGGACTGCGTGACGATCTGTGGGTAACGCTCGATCCCCTCGGGTCGGATCCGTGGCGGATGACGCATCGCGATTCGGACTGGCTAATCCTAATCGGAAGATTGCGGCCGGGCGTGAGCCGCGGCCAGGCAGCCCAGGATCTCGACGCCCAGATGAACCATATTGTGGTCGCGTATCCGGACCAGCATCTCGGCGATAACCGGATCACGCTTGATCCTATGTGGCGTTCGCCATTCGGTGCCAATGGATACATGGCGGCGACGCTGCCCATTCTTCTCGCCTTTGCCGCTGTCGTGCTGTTGCTGACCTGCGCGAACGTAGCTACGCTCACGCTCGTGCGGTTTGTATCCCGGCGGCGTGAGCTTGCCATCCGGCAGTCGCTCGGGGCGAATCGTATTCAACTGGTGCGGCAGATGGTGCTGGAGGGCGTGGTGCTTTCCATCCTCGCAGGGGCTGCGGCCCTTGTGTTGACATCGTGGACGTCGAAGACATTCGCATGGTTCTTTCGGGCAAGCTCGGCTCCAATCAATCTGAACGGGAGCATGGATCACACCGTGGTGATCGGGATTGCGGTGTTTTCCCTGTTGGCTGGCATGCTCTGCGGCGCGCTCCCCGCCTGGCGTTCGTCCCATGCGCCGGCCATTGAGGTACTGAAGGCAGAGTCTGCAAATATCTCCGGCGGCTTACGCAACCGGAGATTGCTCAGCGCGCTGGTGGTAGCGCAAATTGCGCTTTCACTTCCGCTGCTGTTGTGCTCCGGGCTACTTCTGCGAACACTGCGGAACCTCGCCGGCGCAAATCCCGGATTTGAGCAGGACCATATTCTCACTGCGTCCGTGGGGCTGAATATCGCCGGCTACAGTAACGACGAGGCACAGTTGATCCGTCACAAGATACTTGATCGCGTGTCGGCATTGCCCGGCGTGAAGGTTGCGTCTCTTACGGACTGGATTCCGATGACCCTGATCCAAAAGAGGAACGATGCGTATCCGGAGGGGTATGTGCCGCACCCCCATGAATCTTTGCTGGTGGAGAATGCCGAGGTAGGCCCGCGGTATTTCGAATCCCTTCATATACCGATTGTGGAAGGACGCGAGTTTACCTTGAATGACGATGAAAAGGCCCCCGGGGTCATCATCGTGGATCAGACCGCTGCGCGGCACTACTGGCCGGGACAAGATCCGCTGGGAAAGAGACTCAGTGTGGGAGGCAGCCTTTGCACGGTTGTCGGAGTTGTGAGGAATTCAACACATACTTTCGTGAATGAGTCACCGGAGCCTATGGTCTATATAAGTTTTTTTCAGCATCCGGGGTACGAGACCATGGTGCAGGTGAAAACCGAGGGGAATCCGGTTGACTTGGAGCCGGCGGTGGAAAATGCCATCCATCAAATCGATCCACGGCTGCCGGTTTTCGATGTGCGTTCCATGCGCGAGAGTACCCATCTGGCGAGCAGTTTCGCGGTCATACAGAGCACCCTGGCGGGAATGTTCGCGCTGATTGGGCTGGTTCTTGCGGTAACCGGGATCTACGGAGTCGTGGCCTATCGAACCCAAATGCGGACCCACGAGATTGGAGTGCGAATGGCTCTGGGCGCCTCGCGCGTGGACGTGCTGCGACTCGTGCTGTTGCAGGGAGTGTGGCTCACAGGCGTGGGGCTGGCGCTGGGATTGGCGTTTGCGTTGGGACTGACACGGGTCATCGCGCGGCTGTTGTACGGAATCGGCGCCAACGATCCAGTCACCGTGGCTTCCGTCGTCACGCTTCTTGGAGCAATGTCTTTGCTGGCATGCTACTTTCCGGCCCATCGAGCGATGCGCCGGAACCCCGTGAGCGCGATTCGCGAATTGTAAACTGCAGCTTCGGGTGGGGAATTGGTTCCCAACCCTCGAAAAACGCGAATGGTGGGGCACCACTCAGTTCTGGCAAGTTCAACTCAGAAAATATAACGATGGGCCGTGCGCCAAGTGAACGCAGATAAACTAGAGTGTTTTTTATCGGCGCTCATCCGCGTTTATTGGAGCGCCCACTGGATTCTTGCTGGAAGGACTGTGAGATGCGGAAAGGGTTTACGAGAAAACCACAGCCGGACGCACCCGCGACGCGAGTCAAAAACTACATAACGCCGGGCGGGCTGCAGCGGCTGAAAGATGAGCGCCACTTTCTGCTCACCAGGGAGCGCCCGGCCGTGACCGAGGTGGTGACGTGGGCTGCCGGCAACGGCGATCGCAGCGAAAACGCCGACTATCAGTATGGCAAGCGGCGGCTGCGGCAGATCGACGGGCGGATTCGCTTTCTCTCGAAGCGAATCGATGCGGCGGAAGTGGTGGACCCGGAAGCTCCGAGAACGGGGCAGGCGAAGGCGAGGGCATTTTTCGGAGCGACCGTGCGCTACGCGAATGCCACGGGAGCGGAGCGAGTCGTGAGCATCGTGGGCACCGACGAGGTCGATCTCGGCCGCAACCACATCAGTTGGGTTTCACCTCTGGGGCGCGCGTTGATGAAGTCGGCAGCGGGCGACGACGTGGTTCTCCATGCGCCGGGCGGTACAGAGTACCTGACCGTGCTGGAAGTGCGTTACGAGCGCATTTCTGTGGAACCGTTCCGTGAACCACCTGGATCCGAGGCGTCCGGAAAAGGACTCACTCGCCGACGCTAATGCACTTGACGAAGAAGAGATAAGACGGGCAGGTGCTGTTCTTCTTTCTCAGCAAAATACCCTCAGTTGTGGTGAGTCGCCTCCGAAAACAAAAGGCAGACCGCCAGCCCAGGTCTTGAAACTGAATCGATCTGCAACGAAGCGGCTACGTATGCGAAGGCAGTAAGTCCCAGATGCCCGTGTCTTCCTCTCCCAGGACCCAGGAACAAAATCCCTGGAGGCCGCGGTCTTTGACGAGGGTGTAGCGTTCACGAAACGTACGTGCGTCGGTAAAGAAGATCCACTCGCGCATTTCGTCGCGGTAAAAATAAAACCACGCAGAACGGTCGGTGGAGTCCCATTGGACTTGGCCGTTGTAGGCCTTGGCGAGGTCGAGTGCGTCATTGGCGGAGATGTATTCGGCGGAGGGGTTCGGCTTCTCGCTGGTTTTTTCCGATCCGGCTACTGGCGCTTTCACCGGTGTGCCGGCGAACCAGTGATAGCCATACAGCGGAATGCCCAGGGAAAGTTTTTCCGGAGGCACCACCTTCAGCGCGTAGTCTAGATTGCCGACCGTCCAACCCCATCCGGCAACCGGGCCGGGAGCAGTCCAGCGCGTGTGTTGGTCGTAGGTCATCAAGCAAATCAGATCGACCGATTGAGCAAGGGCTTTCAGGTCATAAGCGCCGCGCCAGTTCTCGTAGAGCCACGCAGAAAATCCGGTTTCGCCAGGTGCTCCGGGCGCGTTCGGCACGGTCGCGATCGAAATTTGCAGGTTCTCCTTATGAAAGGCGGAGGCCGTCTCTCGGACCACTGTGGTCAGCGCATCGCGGTCAGTCCAGTTGATGTTCTCAAAATCAAATTGAAAGCCTTTGTAGCCATTCTCTTTGCTGGCACGAAGAAGGGACGCGATCATCACGCGATAAGCTTCGGGATTCGCAAGCAACTTGTGCAGGTCTTCCTGGACGAAGCCTGCATTGACAACGATGGGCATTACCGCAACGTGGTGCTCTCGCGCAGTTGAAAGAACAAGAGGATTGGGGCCGCCGGAAACCAGACCGCTCGAGTCAACCGCGTACCAGGTGGGAACCAAAATGTCGATCTTATCTGCATGCGCCAGAAATGAGCGTACGGAGTTAGGATTGCGCGTCAGATAGAAGAGAGATTTAGGTTGGCTTGCGTAAAGCGGCTCCACAAGCGTGACCAGGGACACAATAAAAGTGAAGAAAAGACGCGATCGCGTTTTCATGATGCGAGTCAGTGTAGCCGTGCCCGCGCTGCCAGGCAATTTGGAATATCAGATGACCGCACCGCATTCCTGATCCTGCTTGTCGCACAAGAACCTCCCACCTACACGCACAATTTATCCAATAGCCATGCGCGCGTTCACCTCGCGGCGGGCCCGCTCCAGCCTGACTGTGGCAGCCCTGGGGGAGATGCCTAAGATTCGGGCTGCCTCCTCGGTCGTAAAACCGCGTACTTCGCAAAGCAGGAACACTTTGCGAAGTACGCTGCGCAGGCTGAAGGCGTGCATTACCAGTCGCTGAAACTCATCCGCACGGCCTAAATATTGCGCTGAGAGGGCCTTGCTCATTTGGTTACCGCCGGGGGCTCGTCCTCTTCCTTCAGCTTGAGAAGAGGTCCGTGGGCGTCCGAGAAATTGCTGGTGCTCAGGACCAGAATTCCGGCGACGCCGTCGCCATCAAAGCGCGTCACATCCCCCGGACAACCTGCCATCGCGGCGTCATTAGGATCGGCGAACCAGATTCCGAGATGGGCGAGCGAAATCGGCGTGCCTGCTGAGAGAACAAACGTTTCCTCACTGAAGATCCCGGTGTAGTCGGCTACTCCATTGCCGTTCTTGTCCGTATTAACTTCTCCCTGATACCAGGACACTCCAAAAGGACCCTTTCCATGCTGCGTAACAAAAACTGTGAACGAATTATTGGGAGTGAGCCCGAACACTTCCAGGTGCATGTTCTGGACCGGCCCCAAATCGCTTATCGTGACACGGCCACGCGCGCTAGGTGGGAGACACGTTGCCTCTTCCGCACGCACCATGCCGAAGGTTAGAGTGTCTCCGGTATTTGCCATGACTCGCGGAACGATACCTGCGAGGGTCGTTATTGTCATCAACGCCCCCATCAAAATTGACTTCTTCATTACAGATTCTCCTTTTCAGTATGTTTAAGTTGTAGTCAGGTTTCCCTATTCAGAAAAAGAACTGATCACTCCCCCGCGGTGTGCACCGACAGGACTGTCGTCGCAAGTAACTTGGGAAAAAGAGACAGGTAAGGCTTGGGGGAGGCGCTACGTGACTTACCAAACCTGTCTCTTCATTCCGCAGCTCACTCTCCCTCTTTGAGCAAGCATGAGCGGATGGTGCCGGAATTCGTGGTAGGGGCCAATAGTCGGGGCCTTAAATCTTCGTTAAATCTGTATGTCGTTAGCCAACTTTTAGAAAACAATCGAACTGGTGCAATCACATCTCTGGAGTGAAGAATGGGGCCGGATACAGTTTTTTCTCTAAACGTTATGAAGTTGGGTCAGCAATTTGAGTTGGATCTCGGCGCCTATGAGCTGCGCCGCGCGGGAGAATCGCTCAAGATAGGCCGGATTCCAATGGAATTACTTCTTTTGCTGGTCGAGAAACGGGGGCAACTGGTCACGCGCGAGCAAATCGTGGAAAGAATTTGGGGAAAAGAAGTTTTTCTCGACACGGACAACAGTATCAACGCGGCAATCCGAAAAATTCGCCAGACCTTGCAGGATAATCCCGATGAACCATTGTTCATTCAAACGGTGATCGGTCGCGGCTACAGGTTTATTGCGGCGGTTGAGGTTCCAGAACCCGGGCCAGAGATGCATCAACCTCATGTCGCAGCTCCTTTGAGGACTTTCAGCGCGATCTGGGTGTCTATCGGCGTCCTCCTTATTATTGGGGTGGTCGGCATCACTTTCGCTGGACTTCGTGAACGCGCGGCGCAAAGGACATCTGGAATTGCGCCTGTTCAACAAACACGCCAGTCGATAGCTGTGCTTGGGTTTCAAAACCTCTCGAGCAGTAGTGACGATGCCTGGATTTCCACAGCGTTGTCGGAATTGATGAGCGCAGATCTCGCCGCTGGCCAAACGGTGCGGCTGATTGCGGGTGAGGATGTCGCCCACATGAAGAGCGATTTGAATTTGCCCTCGGCCGACAGTTACAGCGCGGAAACTTTATTGAAAATTCGCCAACACCTCGGTAGCGATCTGGTGGTCTTCGGCTCCTATCTCACGGCCGGCCAAAACAAGATTCACGTAACGCTCAAGGTGCAGGACGCGCGGACAGGAGAAATCGTTGCTGTGGTTTCAGAGGACGGCAAGCAGGCAGACCTGGCAGAATTGGTTTCTCGCAGCGGTAGCAGTACCCGGCAAATCCTCAAAATGAGTGATCTTTCACCTGAACATGCGGAGGAGGCCCGCGCCGCGGTCCCCGGGAATATTGAAGCGGCCCGCTTGTATTCGGAAGGTTTGGCAAAACTGCGCAACTTCGAAGTGTTGGCAGCGCGAGATTTACTTATCAAGGCAGTTGCTACTGATCCGGAACATGCTTTATCCCATGCTGCTCTCTCGGAGTGTTGGGCCACGCTCGGTTATGACCTCAAGGCACAGGCTGAAGCCAAAAAGGCGTTCGACCTTTCTTCGAAGCTTCCGCGCGAGCAACAGCTTTCGGTTGAGGCGCGGTATCGAGTTGTGACTCATGATTGGGCGAGGGCCATTCAGGTTTACCAGATGCTGTGGGAGTTTTTTCCAGACAACATCGATTACGGTCTTGCTCTTGCCAAAACACAATGGTCCGGCGGTACGGGCAAAGATGCCATTGCCACGGTCGATGCATTAAAGAGGATGCCCGCGCCGGCCAGTGCTGATCCGCGAGTTGATCTGGCCGAGGCAATGGCCGCGGATAGGTCGGGCGATCTGCACCGTGAAGAGCAGGCTGCGGCGCGTGCCGTGGAAAAAGGCCGGCGAAACGGGGCCAGAAGCATGATCGCGGGCGGGTTGCTGACTCGTGGCAGCGCTCTGAGCGCCTTGGGCGACAATACCAATGCGACAACAAGTTTGAAGGAAGCGCAGGCGATTTTCTCCGATATCGGAGAAAAGCAGGGCGTTGCGCGGGTGCTCAACAATCTAGGTATCATCGCGCGTCATCAAGCCAATTTTGCAGACGCGCAAAGGCTGCTGGAGCAATCCCTTGAAATCTCACGTGAAATAGGGAGTCAACTCAGTATCCGCCAGGCACTCAACAATCTTGCCAATGTCGTTTGGCAGCGCGGTGACACGGCCCAGGCTTTGGCCTATCACCAGCAAGCGTTACAACTGAGCCGCGATCTCGGCGACAAAATAAGAGAGTCCATCTCGCTCAACAACATTGCCGGGTTACTGATTCTGCAGGGGAAGCTGCAGGAAACTTTACAGACATATGAAGAGTCTCTGCGGCTGTCCAATGAAGTCGGAGATCGCGAGAGCGCCGGCCTAGCGCAGCTAAACATCGCCGACACGCTGACCCGCATGGGTGAACTGGACCGCGCGAAGGAACAAGCTGAAGCGGCCCTTGCTACTGAGCGGCAAGTGGGCAGCAAGAGCCTGCAAGGCTATGCGCTGTGCAATCTCGGAGGCATTCTCGTCTCACAAGGCAACGCTGAAACTGGACGCGCCCGATATCAGGAGTGCGCTGCCCTGCGTCATGATCTTGGCGAGAAGATCAATGAGGAAGAGAGTCATTTGGCTCTGGCCCAGCTACGTCTTGATAGTGGCGATGCGAAAGGCTCAGAACATGAAGCTCGCCGGATTGCCAATGTCGTTCATGGCGATGGCTCAACTGACGATGAAGCCCTTAGCTATTCGCTATTGGCTGCATCGCTGTTGGAGGAAGGCAAGTCGCAGGAAGCACGACAGGCGTCCGCCAAAGCCATCGAGTTGCTGCAAAAATCTTTGGATCTAGCAACAAAGCTTCAGGTCGAGATTGTAGATGCCTACGTTAGAGGGGCATCGCAGGCGACAACGGATAACAATAACAATAAGGTTGCGGATGCTGTGCGTTCGCTCGAAACGCTCTGCGCAGAAGCCAAGCAGTATGGGTATGGTGGCCTTGAATTCGAAGCGCGCCTGCGTCTGGCTCAGGTGGAGTTTCATTCGGGCAACGCGAACTCCGCCCGCGCCGAAATGGAACGACTGCGTAAAGATGCGCAAGCACAAGGCTTCATGCTTGTGGCACGCAAAGCTTCGGATGCCTTGCAGTCGCGATCTCTTCTGGCTGTAGCAAAAAATAAAGACCAATGATTAGCTGGACCGCGCCTATCCTCTCTTCTTCGTTTCGCCGCGTTTGCGTACATGGATATCATCCGCCGATATGCAGGGCCTGAATTGTGCTGAATTCGGAAAGAAAAGTTCGCCTAACCCTCGGTACAATCAACTCTAGCTGAAGATAGGATCCATTTGTTCTTGCTCACTCAGGGGAGAAGCCGGCGTGATCCGTAAAGCACCGTTGTTTGCGAGCTGGTATCAAAGGCTCGCGTTTTGGGCCGGATCGGCGATGGTTGCAACCGGCGTCGTTCTGCACGTTCCCATGTTCTGGATGGGACGGTTGACGCACTTTCATTTGGCCGGAATGCCGATGGGTGACGGCATGCTCGTCGGAATGGGACTGATCATTCTTGGGGTAGCCGCTGCGGCATACGGTTTATTGCCATCCGGACGAAAGCAGGAGATCACTTACCTCTCGATCACGCCTCCCGAAGACGCGCCGCTCACGAAAGCGCATTGGATCCAGATCATCCTGCTGGCGATTGCGCTGGTGATCGATGTTATGAAAGCGGCTTCCCTCGGCTTCGTAGTCCCTGGGATGCGGACGGAGTATGGCCTCAGTTTTCACTCCGTCGCGGTGTTGCCATTCGTTGCGCTGCTGGGCACAACCGTGGGGTCGTTTCTATGGGGCGCTTTGGCGGATATTTACGGCCGGCGCGCGGCGATTCTGTTAGCGGCGGTTTTGTTCGTTGGCACTTCCATATGTGGTGCGATGCCGTCTTTCGCGTGGAACATCGTGATGTGCTTCATCATGGGTCTGGCCGCCGGCGGGATGTTGCCGGTTGCAAACGCCCTGCTCGCCGAGATTCTTCCCACCAGGCATCGGGGCTGGTGTCTGGTGCTGCTTGGCGGGATTGGCACCATCGGTGGTTACTTCGCGACCAGTGAACTATCGGCGCAACTGCAACCATTCTTTGGCTGGCGAATCATGTGGTTCCTGGGATTTCCCACTGGCCTGATTCTGATTGCTCTCAGTCCCTTGCTTCCAGAGTCGATTCGCTTCCTGCTGCAGATGGGACGCGTGGAAGAAGCAAAAGAGATGCTGGCCCGCTATGGTTCGGTCATGTCCGCTGCTCCCGTGAGCGCCAGTCCCGAACGCATCGCAGCGAAAGAGATCGTCGGCAAACAGGATTCTAATATCTGGTCGAGCCTGCGCCCCCTACTCGGCGTCAGCATTGCTCTGACTTTGGCTGCGCTGGCCTGGGGCTTTGTGAACTTCGGCGTGCTGTTGTGGCTGCCGGGTAGCTTGATGGCCTCCGGCCGCAGTGTAGGTTTGACAAGCGCGCTGATCGCACGCTCGACACTGATTGCTGTTCCAACCATTGGCATCACGACTTATCTCTACACTTTGTGGAGCACCAAGCGGGTGCTGGTCCTCGCTATCGGCGTTACCACTCTTGGGCTGTTGGCGACGCTTGTGGGAAACACTCGGGCTTTCTCGTTGATCTCGAATCCGCTGGTGTCAGTATCGCTTCTCGTGGTCGGCACCAGCGCTGTGATTTCGATCCTCCTGCCGTATACGTCGGAGAGCTTTCCTATTCGGTTGCGCGGGCGCGCCACCGGCTGGGTGGCCGGATGCAGCAAGGTCGGCGGCGTGATGGCACAAGGATTGGCGATACTCGCGCTCGTACCGGCATTCGCGTTAGCAGCCGGCGTAATCGCCATTCCTACAGTAGGTTCGCTTTTGCTGGTTGCGATCTTTGGTCACGAAACGCGAGGACTCGACCTTCGGCAATTGGAAACCACCGAGCAAGTCCGATACGTGGAAACCGCGGGCACCGCGCAATAGATTAGGAACCCACCCTTCAAAGAGCGCGAATGGTGAGGCATCTCATTTGTGTGTAAGTTCAATAAGCTCGGCGGTTCGACCAGTTGTAAATTCTCCTTCCTGCCGTCCCACGCAGGACTTTGAGAGTAGAATAGCGGGCGAGTTGAAGTTGCCATGGCGCCAGCCCACGGAGACCGCCGCGGACATCCGGCAGTTAGCTTCGTTCTTGTCTGCATTGCCTTGACGCTTCTTTTCGCCGCAAATTTCTTCGATCTTTTGCCGGTTCACGCCAGCACAGTTCCGTCTTCGCAAACCAGCTCAGAAAAATCCTCCACTGCCCAAACTTCAGCCAATCAACCTGCTGCGCCGGTGCAAAATGCTCCCGAGATGACCCAGCAAGAAGCGCCCACGACCTTCCAGGTAAACGTGCGACTGGTGCAGGTGCATGTAGTGGTGCGCGACGCTCACGGCAAAGCGATTGGCACGCTTCACAAAGACGACTTCCATCTCTTCGACAACGGCAAGCCGCAGGTCATTAGCCGATTCACAGTCGAGCAGCCTGGGTCTCAGGTAGCGCAGGAGCAGAAAACTTCCGAAGCGCCAGGCACGCAATCGGCAACTCCGGCGCAGGCGCCAACTGTGCCCGAAAGATACATCGCCTATGTATTTGACGATGTCCACCTGGCTATCGGCGACCTGGCACAAGTCCGTCAGGCCGCCGAAAAGAACCTGGCCACATTGCAACCCACAGACAGGGCAGCGATCTTCACCACTTCTGGACAGAACAATCTGGATTTCACTGACGATCGTGCCAGTCTGCACAATGCACTGCTGAAATTATTGCCGCATCCGATCACGAGCGCCGCAATGCACGAATGTCCGCGGATGACTTATTACATTGCCGACCTGATTCAAAATGAGCACGACCCGCAGGCGCTTGCAACCATCACGGCCGATACTTTGACCTGCCAGTTTAATAATGATCCAAAATTTCAGAGTGCCGCGCAGGGAATAGCCCAGAGCTCCGCGATGCAGGCACTTTCGATTGGAGATGCGGAAACGCACCTTACTCTGGAGTCCATTAAGGACATACTCCGTCGTTTGTCGGCAGCCCCAGGCCAGCGTTCGCTGGTTCTGGTCTCGCCCGGGTTCCTTACTCCGCAGGAGCAGTTGGAACTCGATGAAATCATCGACCGGGCTGTGCGCACGAACATCACCATCAATTCTCTGGACGCACGTGGACTCTACGTCGAAATACCGGGCGGGGATATCACCCAGCAAATCTCGCCAAATCCGCAAGCGGCTGCGATTGAGACCCAATACCAGTTGGCCAGCGATTTTGCAGATGCCGACGTGATGCAGGAATTGGCGGACGGCACCGGCGGAACATTTTTCCACAATAACAACGATCTCGACGAGGGATTTCGCATAGTGGCATCGGCGCCTGAGTATTACTACGTTCTGGGATTCTCGCCGCAGAACCTGAAACTGAATGGACAATTCCACAAGCTGAAAGTTACTGTGAGCGCGCCGGAAAAGCTGGCCATTCAGGCGCGGCATGGCTACTTCGCCCCGAAGCAGTCGCCGGGACCGGAACAACAGGCGAAAGAGGAAATCGAAGATGCCGTATTTTCGCAGGAAGAAATGCACGAACTACCGGTCGACCTGCACACGCAATATTTCAAGCCCAACGATGCCGAAGCCAAGCTCACCGTGCTGGCGCATGTTGATGTGAAACAACTGCATTTCCAGAAGGCCGACGGCCGCAACAACAGCAGCCTCACCATCGTCTCCGCGGTATTTGACCGCAATGGAAATTTCGTCAATGGCATTGAGAAGATCCTGCAACTGCACTTGAGGGACGATACGTTGAACTTCAAAATGGGCCCCGGTCTGAGCGTTAAGACCAATTTCGATCTGAAGCCCGGTGGTTACCTGGTGCGGGTAGTGGTGCGCAGTCCCGAGGGCCAGATGTCGGCAGAGAATGGCGCGGTCCAAATTCCTTAGTCTGAGGTGCGGTATGCGAAGCCGTTATTTGTTTTCCGTGATTGCTTTCTTGTGCGTAGTAAGCATGATTGCATGGCGCTTGTACCGCGCAGTTCCGGCGCGCGCACAGCAATCCACGACTGAGGCGCAGCCGACCGTTTCGCAACCGCCCCAGCAGACTGAGGCAGTTAGACCGGCCGATTCGCAATCCGCACCCGCTGCCACTTTCCACGCACAAACCAAGCTTGTACTGGTCGATTCCATCGTCACCGACAAAAAGGGAAATTACATCCGCGACCTGGCACAAAAAGATTTTCGCGTGTGGGAAGACAACAAGGAGCAAGAAGTCAAAAGCTTCTCCTATGAATCGCAGACGGGAGTGAACGGCAATCCTCCAACTCACTATCTGGTGCTGTTTTTTGATAACTCCAGCATGCAGTTTGGAGACCAGTCTTATGCGCGGCAGACAGCAACAAAGTTCATCGATGCGAACGCGGGGCCGAACCACTTAATCACACTTGTAGATTTCGGGGGTACGCTCCGCATTACGCAAAATTTCACCGCGGATTCTGATCGCCTGAAAAAAATCGTGGCCGGAACAAAGTTCTCCACCGTTTCGCCCAACGGGACCGCGCCGGTTGAAGTCGCATCCGCAGGAGTTCCACCGCTAATGAATGCCGAAGCTGAGTTTGGCGCCCGTTCTATGTTGATGGCGTTGCGCGCGCTGGCGAAAAACCTTGCGACAGTTCCGGGACGCAAGAGCGTGGTCTTGCTGACCGCCGGGTTCCCGCTAACACCCGAAGATGAGTCGGAGCTGACCGCTGTCATTGATTCCTGCAACAAGGCGAACGTGGCGGTGTATCCAGTGGATGTTCGCGGGTTGGTTGCCGGAGGGCCCGTCGCACCGCAATCGCGGCTGACGAATCCACTTACCCGGCATGAAGGCCAATTGAGGACCGCGGTGTTCAATTACTCGGACGACGTCGAAAAAACTCCGCATCTTGTGTTGGTTCAGCGGCCAGGTGGTGGAGGCGGCGGAGGTGTTGGAGGTCACGGCGGCGCAGGCGGTGGTGGCGCGGGAGGTGGTGGCACAGGCGGAGGCCACGGCGGCACCGGCGGTGGCGGAACCGGGGGGCACGGCGGAACTGGCGGCGGCGGAACAGGCCATGGCGGCACGGGTGGCACCGGCAGCGGAGGAAAAGGTGGGACCGGCTCGAGTGGCGGCCGCGGATTTACTCCGAGCAGCGCTTATTACAACAACATGATGAACCCGAACTTGCAGCCGCGCAATATCGTCCCGCAATTTCCCGAGAGCGCGTCCACGAACCAACAAGTGCTCTTCGCTCTGGCCGACGGCACCGGCGGGTTCGTCATTCACGACACCAATGACTTACTCAGCGGTATGGACCGGATCGCCAAGGAGCAGGACGAGTATTACGTCGTCGGCTACGCGCCTCCCGAGTCGCAGGAAGGAAGCTGCCACACGATTAAAGTGAAAATCGATCGCGGTGGAACTATCGTCCGCTCGCGCAGCGGATATTGCAACGTGAAGCCGGTCGACTTACTCGCCGGCAAGCCGATCGAGAAGGAACTCGAGAGCCACGCCTCCATGAGCAATATAAGTGCTCCTGGCGCATCGCTGGAGACGCCGTTCTTCTTTACGTCCGCGAACGTGGCGCGAGTCAGCGTCGCCATGGAGATTCCTTCCAATACGGTCAAGTTCGATAAGCAGAAAGGAAAGTATCACGCTGATATAAATGTCTTGGGGATCGCTACCAAGCCCGACGGAACCGAAGCCGCGCGCTTCAGCGACACGGTTCATCTGGAGCTGGAGAAAGATGAAGTAAAAGAGTTCAACAAGAATCCCTTCCGCTATGAGAACCAGTTCGATGTGGCCTCAGGCGAGTACAAACTTGCCGTGGTATTCAGCTCCGGCGGCGAGAGTTTTGGCAAGCTGGAAGCTCCGCTGAAGGTCGATAACTACGATGGCAAGCATTTTGTCCTGAGCAGCCTTGCCCTCAGCCGCGAGGCGCATCCCGTAGCTGACATTCAGCAGGGGCTCGATGCCGATCTCATCGCCGGATATGTTCCTCTGGTGACTGCCGGAATTCAGATCGTGCCTGCCGCGGACTATCACTTCAAGAAAACCGAAGCTACCTTCATGTACGCCGAGATTTATGAGCCGCTGCTCACGGGGCCGAACCCGCCCAAGATTGGCGTGGAGATGAAAATTGTGGATGAGAAGACCGGGCGCGCGCCGATCGACGCAGGCATAACTAACACAGAGAAACTAATTCAGGCCGGAAATCCCGTAGTGCCGTTTGGCCTGAAAGTGCCTGTCGACAAGCTCGACCCCGGTAACTACCGCCTTGAACTTAGAGCCATTGACTCAGCCGGAAACTCGTCCCCGATAAGAGCCACGGAGTTTGTGGTGGATTAGGAAGGGTAGGGCAACTCGAAGGGTTCGCGAATCCCATCTCCCACGATTGTGGGAGATGAGATTTTTGCTGCATCGAGCAGTTACTCAATCGTAAGTGTCACAGGATTGGATTTTCCTCCTCCTGGTGTGGGATTCTTGACCTGTATAGCGGCTGTACCAGGCTTTGCGACCGCAGCCTTGGGCACATATACCGTAAGCTGCTTGCTGTTAACGTAGCTGGAGGGCCAAGTCTTGCCATTCCATGTGACGGTCGAACCCGGCACGAACCCTGTTCCTTTCAGGGTAAGGCGGAAGTTGGCGGCGCCGTGAGTGACGGTTCCGGGCGTCGGCGCGCTTGGAACTGGAACAGGATTGACGTTCTTGGTCGCGGTCAGGAACAAGCCGGGACTTTGAATCAGAACAACCTGAGATGTTGTGGTTCCGCAACACCCATTCGTCAAGATGAACGCTAAACCGTTGCTCCCCCATTGAATCAAGTTAGAAGGGGTAGACGAATTGAATGCCGGGATCAATCCCGACAAATTAGCAACAGCCAGCGGTGTGAACTGCGTCAGGTTATAGCTGGTTATTCCGAGGCCATTGAAGAAGGGAGTCTGGCCTAGGGCAAAGGCTCGATTGATGTTGAAGTCCGGAAAGACCTGGGGTGTCGGGCCGCAGCAAACATTCCCCACATCGAAAGTACCGAGCAGCAAGCCAGTGGTGGGATTGAACTCTTCCCCGCTGCCCCCGAAAATCAACCCGCCTGAGTACTGTATGGTGTTGCCGTCCACCAGCCCACTCCATTGTTGCGCGAGCGTTCCGCCGGTGGCGCTGACCGTAACCTGACTGAGCGTGTTGGACTCGTACCCGTAGAGAGTTGTGCCACTGGCAAAAGCAAGCTGGTTCATGGCTGACGACGAAACCGAGTTTGCGAGCTTGGATGCATCGCTGAAGAATTCCAATGGTCCGCCGCCGCAACAGTTCCCCTGCCCAAGCGCGACGGCAAGCAGGTGGGCATTGGTCGGAGACACTGCAAGCGCGGCAGCCGTGTTCGGGCCCGACCCTTGAATTGCGCCGAGATTGATTTGAATGTCGGGAGTAAAAGCAGGAAGATTCAATCTTTGAATAGAACCGTTTCCATTCAAACCTACATAAAGAAATTTCGAGTTGCTATCCAATGCAATCTTGTTCGGTTCGCTGCCGGCGAAGAAGTATCCCGTTACGGCCCCGGTCGCGGGATTGATCACAGCAATGCTGTTACCGTTTGGCCCATCTGTGCTCGGCAGAGAAGCATAGATCACCTGCGCGAACGGATCCCATACTAGAGCATTCGCCGGCAAATTCAGCACGTTGACCGTCACCGGATAAGTAACATTGAAAATGGTAGGTGGAGAAAGAGTGCCAGGAGCGGGATTGTTTACAGCTAACTGCACTATTCCCGCGTTGGCAAAGTCAGCCGCCGGGGGTTGGGCCTGCAGCTGCGTGGAGCTGATGTAGGTCGTGGGAATATTCGTTCCATTCCACTGCACCTTCGAAGTGGCCAGGAAATTCTGACCGTTGACTAGAAGCGGCTCGGAAGGCGTTCCGGCGACAACCGACGCCGGTGTCACGCTGGAGATGGAAGGTTCCTCTGACACCACCTGTAATGAAAAAGAACCTGTTCCGCCGCCGGGCTGGGGATTTGCAACCCATAGAGACACTTGACCTGTGTTCGCCAGTGCAGTATCTGGCACTTGGGCGGTGATCTGGGTAGCGCTCACGAAAGTTGTCGGCAGAGGGTTGGGGGCGTTCTGCAGATACACCAGCGAGGAGGAAAGAAATCCGGTGCCGTTGATCGTCACTTTCGTAGTTGGGGTGTTAACGTAGACCCCTGGCGGCGAGATTGATGTGACGTTTGGGACGGGATTTCCGCCGCTGCCGACGAGCGGAATATTAATCGGGTTAGCCACGCCACTGACGGTGATGGCGAGTGTGGCGCTGATATTCCCCACTGCATTCGGCGTAAATGTCATGTACATCTGGCAAGTTTGATTTCCGGAGATGACTCCGACACAGGTCCAAGGCCCGAAGGTGAAATCGGCGCTGTTTGCGCCCGTGATCGCCATATTGGTAATGGTGACCGCACTGGCCGTCGTGTCGGTCAAATCCACATAGACCGGAAAGCCGGTCGTGTTTTCAGAAACTGTTCCGAACTGAACCGGGTTGGGAAAAACGGAAACCGCGCCGGCTGAAGGCAGCGCACCGCCCAGGATGACGCAGGCACAGAAAAGACTAACGCGCAAAGCGCGACTCATAAATCAGCTCCTTGATCTGAATTCCCCCTCGACAGGCGAAGGAAGTGTACATTCACTCAAAAGGAAAGTCTCTGAATTTTTTGGGAGATAGTGAAAGATGAAGAGGTCGATATTCCCACCCTTCGAAAAACGCGAAGGGTGGGGCAGCCACATTTGTGGTATGTTC
>Ga0070741_10001255_pt1 | contig 79504 bp, 74 predicted proteins | sample Coa_R1_4_FD_66440 | JGI IMG/M metagenome (GOLD analysis project Ga0070741, IMG submission 66440) | Surface soil microbial communities from Centralia Pennsylvania, which are recovering from an underground coalmine fire - Coalmine... | ecosystem: Environmental > Terrestrial > Soil > Unclassified ...
CCCGGCATCCCGCGCGCCCTTGGTTCTCTTCAAGCGGCGCTGAATTTCAAAAACAGCGTCGTGCTGAAAGTGCGAAGCTTTGCGCAAGCAAAACCTCGCGGGTTGTTTGAAAAGTGAATCGGATTGAGACGAGGCGTGAACCACGCACTCGGCGTCAGCACCCCTCGCGCTGGCGAGCTGAAGGCGAGCGGCCAGCGCGAGCGCTCTAAAAATGGCCGCGCCGGACCCTCGCTCCGCTCGGCGGCGTGGCGCATGCGGGTGATCCAGTACTCGCTGACCTATCTGCGTTTACTGGATGCCCCGCATCTGCGGGGCATGACGTCCGAGTCTGTGGCGACGCCTAGTCGAACCCGCCGTGCGTCCAATGCTTGCGGTTCGCCGGATCGGCCAGGAACGCGATATATGCCGCCGCCACCTCGGGCGATGCCGCCTTGGCGATGACCGCCGCGCCGTAGATCGTGTTGAGTTGCAGCGCATCCGGGATCGGGCCGACGACAGTGACGCCCTTCACCGTGATCACTTCGCTGGTCGGATAGATGCCGATCTCGGCTTCGCCCTTGGCGACGAGCTCGACGCCGCCGGCGAGTGCCGGACGATGAATGGTCTTCGGCCGCATGGCTTCGGCGATGCCGAGTTGCTCCAGCACCTTCGCCAGGTGCCCGCCGCTCGGCGTCTGCCCGGGCGTCGCGTGCACCAGAGAGCGCGCGTTGAGCAGCGTCGCCTTGAAGCTTTCGGCAGAGGAGATGTCGGGCTTTGCCGCCCCCTCTTTCACGATCGCCGTGAGCCGCACGCGGCCGAGCGTCGCCCTGCCCTCGGCGCGCAACTGCCCGGCCTTGATCAGCTCGTCGATCACGGGAACGGGCAGCAAAGCGAGATCGGCGTCCTCGCCGGCGGCAAGTCTCTCGCGCAAGGCGGTGATCACCGCGAAGGTGAACGTGAAGGAGTTGCCGGTGTTCTTCTCGAAGTCAGGCGTCAACACCGCCAGGACCTCCTGCGGGGCGCCGCCGGAGAGCACGCGAATGGTTGTCATCGTTGCCCTCTCGCGCGTTAGAGCTTGAACGCCTCGGTCGTCCCCGGATGGAACATTTCCTCGACGCCGACCAGCCGCGGCGACAGTCCCTGCCCGTGGTGATGCTTGAGGAAGCTCTCCAGCGTCTTGCGGTTCGGCGCCACGCCGTAGGACCAGAAATCCTCGCCCATCAAGTCGCGCGCTTCCTTCAGCCGTTCCTCGACGAAGGGCAGCGTCACCTTGGTCGCCGAGGTGTCGCTCAGGAGCTCGACCGCATGCGCTTTCGCCTGCTCGAAGCCCTTGAGCACCGCGCCAGGGAGCCACGGATGTTTCTCCGCCAGCTCGCGGCGTACGCCGACAAGATGCATGATCGGAAAGATGCCGGTGCGCTTGAAATAATCCTTGGCCGCCGCGACCGGATCGGGAAATAGCCAGCCGACATGGGGATGGCCCCCCTTGATCGACGGAGGCCGCGGCGCGATGAAACCGTCGATCGCGCCCTCGGCAAGCAGCGTCGAGATCGACTTGCCTGCCGGCGCGCTTTCCATCTTCACATTGTCTGGAAGCTTGATGCTGATCTTCTCCGGCCGGTCGGCGTCCTCGATGCCGCCGCGCACCCAGGTGATGTCGGACGGCTTCACGCCGAAGTCGTCCTCGAGGATGGCGCGCGCCCAGACATTGGCGGTGAGCTGATATTCCGGCAGGCCGACTTTTTTGCCTTTCAAATCTTCCGGCTTCTTGATGCGGTCGGTGCGCACATAGATCGAGGTGTGGCGGAACATGCGGGAGACGAAAGCGGGCACGCCGACATACGGACAGTTGCCCTGCGCCGTCTTCACCGTGAAGCTCGACAGCGATAGCTCGCAGATATCGAACTCGGCGCGGCGGAAGGCGCGGAAGAAGATTTCTTCCGGCGACAGGGTCATGCACACCGGAGCGACACCGTCGATCTGGACGCTGCCGTCAACGAGGGCGCGGGTACGGTCGTAAGGGCCGACCGCGACCGACAATTTCAATTTAGCCATGGGCTCTCTTGGTCGATGAAAGGCGCGGCAGTCATAAGCGATGCGGTGCTCGGTGTCGATCGGGATGCGTGGATCAGTTCACCAGGCGATAAAGCCGCTGGTCGTAGAGCGCGCCGGTCATCGGCAGCGCGTCATTGCGGAACGTCTTGGTGTGCGCGGCCGCCTCGTGACCTTCGAGCGCCTGCACGCCGTGCCAGACCTCGACCAGCGTGAGGTGGTTCGGCCGGCTGGTCTGCTGCAGCACATCGTAGCGGATATTGCCGCGATCCTTCACACTCGCTGCGGCGAGCGTCTTGAGCGCCGCAATGCCATCGTCCTTCTTGGCCCCGACAAAATCTACATGCGTGACCGCATAGACGCTGCCGGCCGCACCCTTGAACTGCGAGACCGCAAGCCCGCCATGCGGCCGCTCGTCGTAGGGCGCCGTGAGCACGCTCGAGAGATGCTCATGCAGCGCCTTGGCGGATGCGGCCGCGGCATGTGTCTCGCGCGCCTTGTCGTCCTTCCATGCCTCGAGCACGGCAAATTGCTGCGGACGAAAGATGTTCTGCAGGATCTCGACGCGGACATTGCCGTCTTCCTTGCGGCTGGCATTGCGATATTGCCGCAGCGCCGCGCGCGCCATGCCGACGTTCGCCGGGTTCGCCTCGGCATAGGACACGACATAGGCTTCCTGCGCGCTGGCGATGGAGCCCGCGGACACAAGCAGCAAGGCCGCCGCCGCGGCCGACATCAATCGCAACATTCATGCCTCCCCGTTCCACGCATGCTCTGAAAAGCGGCACGCTGCGGGAGGAAGAGTATGTCGCAAACGGCAGCGGGCTGCTATCGGGGCCGCGCACTTCTGCTATTCGAGACCGGCCTTCGGCCGCTTGTCGTCGGGCGTGACGTCAATCACGCGGGCACGCTTGGTAATCGTCACCGGGGGGCGGCAGCTGCTCATGCAGGGATGCGGATTCCAGAACGCCTTCTCGGTCGTCTGCCGGTCGTCGTCGTAGAAGCCGCTGGCGTTGGGCATTTTCAGCTTGGCGAAGCTGTCCTTCGACAGCACGAATTTGTCGTCGACCAGATCGTTGAGATAGAGCACATAGGCGACGACCGCGTAGAGCTCGTCATTGCTCAGCGACTGCGCATCGCCGAACGGCATGGCACGGCGCACATAGTCGAACACGCTCGATGCATAGGGAAAATACGAGCCTACGGTTTTCACCGGGTCATTGGACGACAGCGTGCCTTTGCCTTGCGCCAGCTGCGGCCAGCGCCCGGCGCTTTCGCCGAACTCGCCGTGGCAAGCGGCGCAGCGGTTCATGTAGACCTCTTCGCCGGCTTTGACCGAGCCCTGTCCCGGCGGCAGGCCCTGACCATCGGCGCGCACGTCGATGTCCCAGCCGGCGATCTCGGCCGGCGTTGCCTCGCGGCCGATGCCATAGTTGCGCTTGCTCTGATCTTTCGCCGTCTGCGCCAGCGCAGCTCCGGCCGCTAACGCGAAGCTGAGCGCCAGCGCGCTAACCCACTTCGACATTCTCGACCTCCCCGTCAGGCTTGAGGCTCCAGGTCTGGATGCCGTTATTGTGATAGATCGAGTTGACGCCGCGGATCTTGCGCAAATCGTCCTTGCTGGGCTGCACGTAGCCGGTCTCGTCGATGGCGCGCGACTGCAGCAGCAGCGCTTCGCCATTCCAGTCGAATTCGTAATAGAAGCGCACGCAGGCCTTATCGAGCACGATGCTGTCGATGCGCGCGGTGCGCCAATTGCGGCCGCCGTCGAGCGAGACGTCGACGCGCTTGATCTTGCCGCGCCCGGACCAGGCAAGCCCCGAGATCACGGTGAAGCCTTTCTGCCGGCACGGCGCCTGCGGCGATGGCGAGGTAATCACCGACTTCGCGTCCATGACGAAGGTGAAGCGGCGCGCTTTCCCGTTCTCCAGGAGGTCGGTGTATTTCGAGGTCTCCTCGCGGGTGAACCACGGCTGATCGCCGACCTTGATGCGGCGCAGCCATTTCACCCAGACATTGCCCTCCCAGCCCGGGACCACGAGGCGCACCGGATAACCCTGCTCCGGCCGCAGCATCTCCCCGTTCATGCGATAAGCGACAAGGCAATCGTCGAGCGCCTTGGAGAGCGGTATCGAGCGATCCATGCCGGCCGCGTCCGCGCCTTCGGCGAGGATCCACTTGGCGTTGGCTTTGACGCCCGCCTGCTCCAGCAAGAGCTTCAGCGGCACGCCGGTATATTCCACGCAATGCACCATGCCGTGGGTGTACTGGCAGCCGTTGAGCTGGGAGCCGCGCCACTCCATGCCGGAATTCGCCGCGCATTCGAGGAAGTAGATGCGGTTGACACGTGGCAGCCGCTTGAGATCCTCGAGCGTGAAGATGAGCGGCTTGTCGACGAGACCATGCAGCATCAGCCGGTAGTCGTCGGGATCGACCTCGGCGATGCCGGCGTGATGCCGCTCGAAGCACAGCCCGCTCGGCGTGATGATGCCGTCAAGCGCGTGCAGCGGCGTGAAGCTCACCGAGGATTCGCGCGTCGCGGTCAGCCATTCGACGTCGCGGCGGATAACGTTCTTCTCGAATTTCGACGGGCTGCCGTAAGCACGCACCGCGACGCCGTCACCCAACGTGCGCGACCAGTCGGGCACATTCGGCGGCAGGTTTTTCGGATTGCCGGCGAGTGCCGGCGCCGCGCTGGCCGTCCCGGCCGCGGCGACGGCGGCGAGAAATCCGCGTCGCGAGGTTTTTCCCTTTGTCCCCTTGGGCTCGCTCATCGGTACATCCCCGGTCTAGCTCTTGGGACGACCCATAACATATTCTGTTTTTCGAATATATAGAAAGCGGCGCTACGCACCGAGAATTTTCACGCTGGAGCCGGGCTTCACCTTCACGGTCTTCTCGCGTGAGACATAGCTCTCGACGAGCTCCCAGACCGGCGGGCCCTGCGTCCCTTCGTTCACACTCGCCCAGCCGGCCACCGTGTAGTCCTTCTTGGCCTCGATCGGGCGCCCGGTCTGGAGCAGCGTCATGTTGGAAATACGCTGACCGATCGGCTTGCCAACATCGATTGTGTAGCCAAGTCCGCCGCAACGGACCATGTCGCCGCCCTGCTGGTAATACGGATCCGGGTTGAACAGATTGTCGGCGACGTCTTCGAGCACTTCCTTGAGCCGCTCGCCGTTCATCACCTGGCGGTAGACCTGCGGATAGGTGATCGCCGTCGCGTTATGGATGTCTTCGACGGTGATCGGCGCGCCCGGGAGCACGCTGGTGCCCCAGCGGAAGCCGGGCGACAGCGCGATCTCGGCGTCGCGCTCCTTGATAAGCGCGTCGCAGATGAGATCGTCGAAGGTGCCGCCGAAGTTGCCGCGGCGATAAAGTACGCCCTCGGTGCGCCCGACCTCGCGCTTGAGCTCGGCCGCATAAGGCGCCCTCGCCTTCTCGATCGCGGCCTGCATCTCCGCGTCGGGCGCAATGGCATCCGCAAACAGCGGGATCAACTTGTAGCGGAAGTCCTTCACCGCACCATCGCGGACGTCGAGGTCGAGCCGAGAGGCGAACTTGCCATGGCAGCCGCTGGCGATCAGCAGCGTCCGGCTGACCTTGATGACTTCGGGAAGCGCATCGTGGGTGTGACTGGTCAGGATCACGTCGATGCCGGGAACGCGCGCGGCGAGCTTACGGTCGACGTCGAAGCCGTTGTGTGAGAGCAGCACCACAAGCTGCGCGCCGGCCTTGCGCGCCTTCTCCACCGTGGCGCGCACGTCGTCCTCGCGGATGCCGAACGTCCAGTTCGGCATCAGCCAGCGCGGGTTGGCGACCGGCGTATAGGGGAAAGCCTGCCCGAGCACGGCGATCTTCACGCCGCCTTTCTCGAACAGTTTGTAAGCCTCGAATACCGGCTCCTGCCATTCGTTGTCGCGGATGTTCAAAGCCAGGAACGGCGAGCCCAGGCTGGCGGCGAGCTCCTTCACCCGTTTTTCGCCATAGGTGAACTCCCAATGGCCGGTCATCGCATCAGGCCTGAGGAGCCGCATGCAATCGACCATGTCCTGGCCTTTGCTGCGGTTGGCGCCGAGCGAGCCCTGCCAGGTGTCGCCGCCATCGAGGAACAGCACCTTGTCGTTGCCGCGCTCGCCGCGCACCGCCTTCACCACCGTGGCCAGGCGATCGAGGCCGCCGATGCGGCCGTAGCTTTTGGCGAGCGCCGCGAAATCCTGGTCGGTCAGCGCATAGGCCGCGGCCGATTTCGGCGCGATGCCGAAGCGCTTGAGGAAATCAGCACCGGTGATATGCGGCGGCTGGCCCTTGTTCTCGCCGACTCCAATATTAACCGACGGCTCGCGGAAGTAGACGGGCATCAGTTGCCCGTGGATATCGGCGACATGCAGCAGCGTGACGCTGCCGAGCGCGTCGAATTTCAGCAGCTCGGCCTGCGTGAGCTTCTGCTGCGCCAGCGCACGGCCGAGCGATCCCGCGCCGAGAACGGCTGCGGTGGCCGCTCCGACCTGCAAAACCTCACGCCGTGTGATCATCGTCGCCCGTTAGTGCCGGATACCCGGCACGCTCAACTTCTGCCCATCGTTCTGCGCGGCGAGATAAAGCTCGAGATCGCCGTACTCTTTCGCATCCGGCGGCAGCTCGTTGGCGCGGATGTTGACTTGGCACCACTCGAAGCGTTTGCGGATGTCCCAGATGGTCTGCAGGCTGGTGCGCCAGGTCGGGAAGTGATCGTACTGGCCCTTCTGCTCGCCGAGCCATTGCCCGCGAATCCAGTGCAGCGCCGATTTTCCGTGGCAATCGCTGCAGGCGAAGTTCAACTGCCCGACCTTGCGCTCGGTCAGCGCCTTGCCGCGCTCAAACGCTTCCTTCGCGCCCGGGCTCGTGGTGTCGACCTTGATCTCGGCGCCATTGGCGAGGTTATGCAGGTAGACCGACATCGCATTGTTCTCGGCGCTCTGCATCAGCCAATCGACGCCGGTCGTCGCCTTGGCGTGGCGGAAAACGAACTCTTCGACGCCGAGCACTTTGTTGAGCCGCGGCTCCCATTTCGGCATCGACGCCGCCCAGGTCTTGAACTGCGTGTCGGGCTTGTCGTGGCAGGTCGAGCAGGAGAAGCCGGCGGACGCGCGCTTCTTGAACAGGTCGGCGCCCGTGTCCACGGCCCACATGCCGGGATTTTCCGTCGGATCGAGATTGTCGCGCTTCTCCACCGGCGCCGGACGCTTGCTCGGATCGTCGAGCTCGGTCTTGTACACAACCGGCGATTTCAGGGTCTTCAGGAACGCGACCATGTCGCGGATTTCCTGGTCGTTGAACAGACCGTTGGTGCCCCAGGGCGGCATCACCGTGTCCGGGTTATAGACGCGGGCATCATTGATGTAGTTGTACAGCCACTCGTCTTCGCGACCGGCGTTGCCGATCTCGGAAAGGTCGGGCCCGACATTGCCGGGAAGATCGGCGCCGCCCGCCGGTCCCATGACATGGCAGGCGAGACACGAGCCGCCGCGGGTGCGATCGGCCACTAGCTTCTGCCCGTTGGCCGCATCGCCGGTGACCGGTCCGGTCAGCTTGCGCGCCTCCTTCGGCGCCGGTGGCGAAGAAAGCTTAGCAAGCGTGCTGAATTCGGAATAGTCGCGCTGCGGCCAATCGGCATAACGCTTCCACGGCGTCGGCGCCGCGCTGCCGGTGGTGACCAGCGGTGGCGGAGCCTTCTTCTTCGTCTGCGCCATGGCGCCGGAGGCCAGGATCATGCCCGCGCCCGCGACAACAAAGGCCGCAGCCGCTACGCCGATCGTGAGAACCGCTGAACGCGTCATCCTCCCCTCCGTTCTGGTTTCTTCTTTATTCATTCGAAGCGGCGCTTATCCTGCGCCTATGCCCAAGCCGGTCAAGTGACGGTGATCTGCTCTTCCGCGGTGGTCACCGTACTGTCGTCATCGGTCCAGCTGAACTTGAAGGTGCCGCTCTCCTCCACCTTGGCGGAAAACTGCATGTAGGGATTGGCCGCGACCGCCGTCTCGAGATTCGCGCTGAACACCGGCTTGCCGTTGAACTCGCAGGTGAACTTATTGATGATCTTGCGCGGGATGACCTTGCCGTCCTTATCCTTGCGCTGACCCGTTTCCATGATGTGCGCGATCAGGGTCTTGATCTGGATGATCTCGCCCTTCTTGGCTTCCTTGGGAAGCTTGAGCCGCGGCTTTTCCGCCATTGTGCGCTCCTGACGTTTTCTGTTTTGCGCGAGATCAGCCGCCGCAGCCGCCGATGGTGACCTTCACCAGCTTCTGATCGGTGAAGAGTTCGCCCTTGTTGGTCTTGGCGACGACGATGATGTTCTGCGTGGCGGCGAGGCGGATGCGGGTCGAGGCGTCGGCCTTGCCCGACATCGGCGTGAAATGGAAGGTGACCACGCCCGGATTGGGATTGGCCTCGGAGACGACGAGGATGTCGGTCACGTGATCATCGGCCGTCATCGGGCTGTCCACTGTGACCGAGAGCGGCACCGTGTTGCCGTTCTCCGCGATCTCGGGAAGCTCGATCGTGATCTTGCCTTTGCTGGCCGTTTTGCCGCCGGTGAACTTGGCGACCTCGGCCGCCGCCTGCTCGGCGGTCGCCGATGCGCCGTCGCTTTGCGTGATCAGCATCAGCGCGGCGGTACCGGCCCCGAGCAACAGCGTCTGGCGCCGAGAAAGAGAGTGCATGGAGATTTCCCCCGATTGTCTTCGAGACTTAAGCCCCGTTGTTGCGACCATATAACGGCAACGGTGCCGGGTTCAATTCATATTCACAAAAAAGAATGTTTAGAACCGGGGGCCGCGATCAAGTGCCACAGGATGGGATTGCGCGGACGCGCAAGAGTCGAGGCCTCAGCTCTGCATGGCCTTAACGTAGTCGCGGAAACTTTTGTTTTCATAGGCTTTTTCTTGGACGTAGCGGAACATGGCGAGGAAGTCATCCGGCCGAAGATAGCCTTGGATGCGGGCGACCTCGCGCTTCTCTGGCGGCGCGCCTTTGAGCGCGTCGGCGCGCTCGCCGAAGAACTGGAAGGTCGGCGTGTAGATCACGCCGTATTTGGCGGCGAGCCGTTTTTCCGAGAGCTCGGTGCCGTCGAAATCGGTGACCTTGCGCGAGCCGATGATGTTGAGTTGCAGCACCTGGAAATTCGCGCGCACGAAGTCGGTGATGCGCGGCTGCGCGAAATTGACGAAATGCGTCTCCTTGCAATACGGGCAGCCCTTGAGCTCCCACATCACCACAAAGCGCTTATTCTCTTTGCGCGCGCCTTCGAGGTCGTCGGGGAGATCGAGAAAGCTCTCGACGAACCAGGGTTCCTTGTAGAGCCCGTCGTCGGTGAGCATGGGTGCCGCTGACGGCGTTTGCGCGCGCGCCGGCGGGCCCGCGAGCGCGCCAAGGGCCGCCGCACCCATCCCGAGAATCACGTCGCGTCGCTGCATCGCGTTAATCCGCAGAATTCATAAACCACGCACATCATGCGTGCTCGCCGCTGTGCGTCGGCCCGTCTATAGTCATAGAAGAGTCTCTCTGCACGTGCCAATCCGGTGACAATCTATGCGGGCAAGGATGAGCGGCATTGCAATTCTGGCGCTCGTGCTGGTCGCCGGCAGCGCTGTCGCTGGCGACCTTGCCGACTTCAACGCCGCAGTCGAAACCGCGGCGTCGCATAACCGTGTCGCCGCCGGCTATCTGCGCACCGGCAATGTCGACCTCGCCTCGGTCGAGCTCGATCGCTTCAAGGATGCCTGGAACACGCTGGTCGAGCGCTTCGCCGGCAAGCCGCCGGACGCGTTTGCCGGGAATCCGCTGTTTGCCTCGACCCTGATCGGCGTGCGCGCGCGCATCGTCGCCGCGAATTTGATGATCGACAGCCGCCGGCCGGATTCCGCGCGCGACGCGCTCACCGCCGTGCGCGAGGATCTCTCCAAGCTGCGGCGCTCGAGCGGGATCGTGCTGCTCGCCGATTGCGTGCTCGACGCCAACAAGGCGATGGACACGCTGTTCATCTTCAACGACCGCAAGCTCGATTGGGCGAAGCCGGAGATTGCGTTCGATATCGCCGCCGGCGCCGGCATCTACGGTCACGAACTCGCCCGCTGCGACCGCATGGCGTCTGAGGACATCAAGAACAATCCAGAATTCCGCCGGCTGATCGACGGCGCGCTCGGCAGCCTGCGTCTCGTCCCCAAGGCGGTGGCGACGCACGACGCCGACATGCTCCACCGCATCCTTATCGAGCTGCGGTCCTTCGATAACCTGCTCGCCTTCCGCTTCGGCTGACCCTTGCGGGTGCCGGCGGGGGTGCACATATTCGATTTCTGTGATATATTCCCCTATCCGGCACCGAAAGGACTTTGAAACCGATGCGATTGCGCCTCGGACATCTTGGGCTCGTCGCTCTGCTCGCCACCACGCTGATGGTCGCAGCAGGCGCGTCCGCGCGCGCGGCCGAGCTCTTGATGTTCACGCAGGCCGGCTGTCCCTGGTGCGCGGCTTTCGACCGTGAAGTGGCACCGGTCTATCCGAAGACTGAGGAAGGCAAGCTTGCGCCTCTGCGCCGGGTCGACGTCGATACGCCATTGCCGGCAGACCTCGCCTTTATCAAGGTCGAGCGGCTGACCCCGCTGTTCGTGCTGGTCGACAATGGCCACGAGATCGGTCGCATTCGCGGCTATCCCGGCGATGACAATTTCTGGGGCATGCTCGACGGGCTGATGAAGAAGGTCGAGGCCGCACCGGCTCCCGAACAGATCAAAGCCTTGAACGCGACGGCATTGCCGGCGATCAACTGATGGCTGTAGAAATGCGTGACATGGAAACGGCCCGACAGGTCGAGACCGCTCCAGCGCCCGATGCCGAACGCATGGTCGACAAGGCCAAGCGCGCTGCCGATTTTCTCAAAGCCCTGGCGCATGAAAGCCGGCTGATGATTCTGTGCATTCTCGCCGAAGGCGAGAAGTCGGTCAGCGACCTCGAAGAATTCCTGGAGCTGCGGCAGCCGACAGTGTCGCAGCAGCTCGCGCGGCTACGCGCCGACGGTCTCGTCGCCACGCGGCGGCAAGGCAAGACGATCTACTACAGCCTCGCCAGCGAAGAGGCCCGCGTCATTGTCGGCGCGGTCTATGAGATGTTCTGCAAGCGCAAGAAGCGCTGACCTAACTCACCGCCACATCGCAAATTCGGAACTGCGCGCGCTCCTCGCCCTGCCAGCGGTCGACACTGAGCGAGCCGGCGACGTGCACCGCGTTGCCGCGGTTCTCCTGCAACGCCTTGCCGAGCTTGCCGTCGACCGCGCGAAAGGCGATGGCATTGACGGTCGCACCGTCGCCGGCACGCAGCCGCACGCGCATGTGCTTCTCGCCAACGACGTCGGCATAGATGATCTGATGTGAGGGCAAAGCGAGTACCGGCTCCGGATTGCCGCTGCCATAGGGACCGGCGCGCGCGATGAGGTCGGCGAGCGCGAGATTGACGCCGCCGGCGCTGACCGCCCCGTCGATGAGCAGCGCCTCATCGCGCCGCGCCCGCTCCACGGCAGCAGCCAGCGTGCTCTCGAGGTAAGCGCGGAATTCGGAGAGGCGTTCGGTCTTCAGCGTCACGCCTGCGGCCATCGCGTGGCCGCCGCCTTTGACGAGCAGCCCCTCACTCACCGCGTGGCGTACCGCGACACCGAGATCGACGCCCGCGATCGACCGGCCCGAGCCGGTGCCGAGACCGCCGGGTTCCAGCGCAATGGCGAATGCCGGCCGGCTGAAGCGCTCCTTTAGCCGCGCGGCGACAAGACCGACCACACCTGGATGCCAGCCTTCCGCCGCGGTCACCACCACCGCGCCTTTCTCCTCGAGGCCGAGCGCGGCGAGCGCCTCGGCTTCGGCCTGCGCCACAGTCGCCAGCTCGATGGCCTGGCGTTCGCGATTGAGCCGATCGAGCTCGGCGGCCATCCGCCCGGCCTCGATCCCGTCTTCTTCCAGCAAAAGCCGCACGCCAAGATCCGCACGGCCGATGCGGCCGCCGGCATTGATGCGCGGGCCGAGCATGAAGCCGAGATGCCAGGGCTCCGGCGGTCCATCGAGCCGCGCGACATCCATCAGCGCGGTGTGACCGACGTGTTCGCGCCGGCGCAGCGCGATCAGGCCCTTGGCGACAAAGGCGCGGTTGAGCCCGATGAGCGGCACCACATCGGCCACAGTGCCGAGCGCGACGTGATGCAGCAGCGACAGCAGATCGGGCTCGCGCCGCGTCTCGAAGAAGCCGCGGCGGCGCAGCTCGCGGTTGACGGCAACGAGCGTGAGGAAAACGAGACCAACGGCCGCGAGATGGCCGAGGCCGGACAGGTCATCGACCCGATTGGGATTGATCACCGCGACCGCTTGCGGAAGCTCCTCGCCCGCTTGGTGATGATCTATCACCACGACTTGCATGCCGCGCCGATTGGCTTCCGCCAGCGGCTCGAGGCTCACCGTGCCGCAGTCGACGGTGACGAGGAGCGTCGCGCCGCGCTCGGCGAGCGCCCGCACGGCCTCGACATTCGGCCCATAGCCTTCGAACAGCCGGTCGGGAATATGGATCGCCGGATCAAGCCCGCAGTCGCGCAGATAGCGTGCGAGCAGCGCGGAGCTGGTGGCGCCGTCGACATCGTAGTCGCCGAAGATGGCGACGTTCTCGTTGCGCGTGACCGCGTCGGCAATGCGCGCTGCGCCCACTTGCATCGCGGTGAGCACATGCGGATCGGGCAGAAGCCGCTTGATGGTCGGATCGAGGAAGCTCTCAACGTCGTCGGGCTCAATCCCGCGCCCGGCGAGAATTCGCGCCAGCAGCTCCGGCAGGCCGTGGCGTTGCGCAATGGAGAGAGCGCGCGCGGCGCCGCGCTCGTCGAGCCGGTCGCGCCAGGCGCGCCCACAGACTGATTGTTCGACGCCGAGGAAAAGCCGCCCTTGCGGCTTCACCACCGGCGCCAATGCCGCCATTGCCATCTCGGACCTGCGAATCAAAGCCTGGAAGAGCCCGCAATATTGAAACAAGCGGGCGGGTTCCGCCACATGGGGATGGCGGAACTCAATGGCAAGTGGGACGGAGGGCCGTGCCTAATCCAAGTAAAACTTGCTGAGCTCGCGATGCTCGGCGCGGATCCAGCGCACCGTGCCGGTGACCGAGCGCATCACCACGGTCTCGGTCTCGATCACGCCATCCTTGCGGAACTTGACGCCGCGCAGGAACGAGCCGTCGGTGACGCCGGTTGCGGCGAACAGGCAGTCGCCGCGCGCCATGTCCTCGATCTGATAGAGCGCGCGCGGGTCCTTGATGCCCATCTTGGCCGCGCGAGAGCGCTTCTCCTCCGTATCGAGGACGAGCCGGCACTGCATCTGGCCACCGATGCACCGCAGCGCCGCGGCCGCGAGCACGCCCTCCGGCGCGCCGCCGACGCCCATATAGATGTCGATGCCGGTCGCCTCCGGATCGGCGGTGTGGATCACGCCGGCGACGTCGCCGTCGGTGATCAGGCGCACCGCGGCGCCCGCTTTGCGCACTGCCGCGATCATGTCGGCATGGCGCGGACGATCGAGAATGAGCGCGGTGATCTCGGCGGGCTTCACGCCTTTGGCCTTGGCGAGCTTGGCAATGTTGTCGGCGGGCGGCGCGTCGAGCTCGACGATGCCCTTGGGATAGCCGGGGCCGACGGCGATCTTTTCCATGTAGACGTCGGGTGCGTTGAGCAGGGTGCCGCCTTCGGCCATGGCCATGGTGGCGATCGAGCCCGGCATGTTCTTGGCGCACAGCGTGGTGCCCTCGAGCGGATCGACCGCGATATCGACGACCGGGCCCGACTTGTTGCCGACAGTCTCGCCGATGAACAGCATCGGAGCTTCGTCGCGCTCGCCCTCGCCGATGACGACGGTGCCCTCGATCGGCAGCTTGTTGAGCTCGCGGCGCATGGCGTCCACCGCGGCCTGGTCGGCGGCCTTTTCATTGCCGCGCCCGCGCAATCGCGCCGAGGACACCGCGGCGCGTTCGGTCACGCGCACGATTTCCAGCGATAAAATGCGCTCCAGCGCCTGGTGCGCCTGTACAGTAATCGTCGCCATTTCGCTCCCCTTCGACACGCTCACGCTTAACGCCGGCGCTTAGTTCTTCTCAATGCGAATGACCTGCGGCTTTCCGGAGATCACACGATCTCGGCCCACCGCCGCAAGAGACCTGCGCACCGCGTCCTCACTCGTCGCATAGGTGATCAGGATCACCGGCACGGGACTGCCCGCGGCCTTCGGATCGTCGCCGCCATGTATGTCGCCCTTGCGATGACGCTGCACGATGGACTCGATTGAAATACGCTGCTCGGCGAGCCGCTTGGCGATGGTTGCCGCGCTGCCTGGCCGGTCGCGCGCCAAGAGGCGGATATAATAGCCGCCTTCGTGGCGCTGCATCGGCGCCTGCTTGCTTACCGTGAGCCGCGCGCTCGGCCGCCCGAATGGCGCTGTGCGCACGCCGCGGGCGATATCGCCGATATCCGACACAACCGCGGAGGCGGTCGCCATGCCGCCGGCGCCGGGGCCGACGAGCGTCAGCGGATTGATGCCTTCGGCGTCGACGGTGACGGCATTGGTGACGCCCATGACCTGAGCGATGGCTGAATCCTTGCGCACCATGGTCGGGTGCACACGCTGCTCGATGCCTTTGGGCGTACGCACGGCGACACCGAGGAGCTTCACGCGGTAGCCGAGCTCGTCCGCGGCATTGAGATCCGCCGGCGTGATCGAGGAGATGCCTTCGACATAGATCGCGTTCTGGTTGACCTTGATGCCGAAAGCGAGGCTCGCCAGGATCGCGAGCTTCTGCGCAGTGTCATGGCCCTCGATGTCGAAGGCCGGATCGGCCTCGGCATAGCCGAGCTTCTGCGCGTCGGCGAGACAGTCGGCAAACGAAAGCTGCTCCTGCTCCATGCGCGTGAGGATGTAGTTGCAGGTGCCGTTGAGGATGCCGTAGATGCGGGCGAACGAGTTGCCGGCGAGTCCCTCGCGCAAAGTCTTCACGATGGGAATGGCGCCGCCGACGGCGGCTTCGAAGTTCAACGCGACATGCGCCTTCTCAGCGCGCCCCGAAAGCGCAAGCCCGTGCTTGGCGAGGAGCGCCTTATTGGCGGTGACCACCGACTTGCCGGCCGTTAGCGCGGCGTCGATCGCGCTCTTCGCCGGATCCCCTGCTCCGCCGATCAGCTCGACGAAGACGTCGATGCCGGGATCGCGGGCGAGCGCCACTGGATCGGAGAACCAGCGCAGCTTCTTGAGATCGAGACCGCGATCCTTGTTGCGCGCGCGCGCGCTGACGGCAACGACCTCGATGCTCCGCCCACAACGCGCGGCAAGCGCCTCGCGCTGGCTCTCGATCATTCCGATCAAGGCCGAGCCGACCGTGCCTAATCCGGCGACACCCACTCTCAGTGGCGCGACCATGACGAAGACCTAGCGTGAAGCGCGGCGCCGGATCAGCGCCGCGTAGCGAGGGGGACGACGTTGTGCAATTTTTCCACGCCGGTATCAAGGAAGCGACGGATATTGCGGGCCGCCTGGCGGATGCGCTGCTCGTTCTCGACCAGCGCGATGCGCACGAAGCCCTCGCCGTATTCGCCGAAGCCGATGCCGGGCGACACGGCGACCTCAGCCTTCTCGACGAGAAGCGTCGCGAACTCGATCGAACCGAGCGATTTGAACGGCTCCGGGATCGGCGCCCAGGCAAACATCGAAGCGGCCGGCGCCGGCACGTGAAAGCCGGCGCGGTCGAAGCTTTCCACCAGCACGTCGCGCCGGTGCTTGTAGGTCTCGCGCATCTCGCGGATGCAGTCCTCGGGCCCGTTGAGCGCCGCGGTCGCCGCCACCTGCACCGGCGTGAACGCGCCGTAATCGAGATAGGATTTCACTCGCGCCAACGCGGCGATGATGCGCTCATTGCCGACGGCGAAACCCATGCGCCAACCCGGCATCGAGAACGTCTTCGACATCGAGGTGAACTCGACCGCAATGTCCATCGCGCCCGGCACCTGCAGCAGCGACGGTGGCGGGTCCTTTTCGAAATAGACCTCCGCGTACGCCAGGTCGGACAGCACCATGATGCCGTGCTTCTTCGCGAAGGCGACGAGATCCTTGTAGAAATCGAGGCTCGCCACATAAGCGGTCGGATTGGCCGGATAACAGACCACAACCGCGATCGGCTTCGGGATCGAATGCACGATCGCGCGCTCGAGCGTGTGGAAGAAATTCGGCGTCGGCTCCGAAGGCACCGAGCGGATCGTACCGCCTGCCATCAGGAAGCCGAAGGCATGGATCGGATAGCTGGGGTTGGGCACCAGCACGACGTCGCCTGGCGCGGTGATCGCCTGCGCGACATTGGCGAAACCTTCCTTGGAGCCGAGCGTGGCGACGACCTGCGTGTCCGGATTGAGCTTCACTCCGAAGCGGCGCTCGTAATATGCCGCCTGCGCGCGTCGCAACCCGGGAATACCGCGCGAAGCCGAGTAGCGGTCGGTCCGTGGTCTGCCCAGCGTCTCCTTCAGCTTCTCGATGACGTGGGGCGGCGCCGGGAGATCGGGATTGCCCATGCCGAGATCGATGATGTCTGCTCCTGCATTGCGCGCGCGTGCCTTGGCCCGGTTCACTTCTTCGAACACGTAAGGCGGCAGACGGCGAATGCGGTGAAACTCTTCCATCGTCTCAGTTCCTTGGCTTTCTCGGTCCTTGAGGTTACGTCGGCACCCGACGCGGGGTTTTTATCACGGGTTCCGCTTGACGCCAGCCGTCTGGCTATCGGTGGGCTTGGCCGGCGCTTTCTTCTTGGCGGCCTTTTTGCTGGGGTCAGTCGCCGGTTGATCGGCGCTCTGGTCATTCGTCCTCGCCTCGGCACCGCGGCGCTGAACGCGGTCCCGGAGGCTTTGCAGGTCATTGGCCTCGTTTTTTTGCTGCTCGTCGGTCAGCGGCTCGCTGGCCCGTGCCGGTGGCATGTCGTGCACCGCGGGATAGGCCGGCGTGACCACCGGCCGGGCCGGCGCGTCGGGCGAGAGCCCGCCCATGCTTTGCGGGATCTTATCGAACAGGCTCTGGGAGGCACATCCGGTCAGCAAGGCGGCCTCCAATAGGACGACGCCGAGACCAAGCTGGATCGTTCCTTTGATGAGCCGCTTGGTGAACGACACCACGGCCTCCCCCGATATCGTCGGCAAACGCGCCGCGGCGTACCGAAAAATGATGGTGACTCAATCAATTGTAACACAAAGCCGATACGGGGCTAATGTGTCCAAAGCAAGTCTCGCCCATCAAGGTGAAGATGGGTTTCGCTGCGCCGCAAAACATCTAGGCACAGCACGCCGCTTGCAGCCTCTTGCCGATCGGTCCATTTCTGCAGTGGGAACAGGCGTCGCATGAACAAACCGCCCGCACAGCCGATGCAGCCGGAGGAGCCGATCAAGCTCGGCGCCGCGGACGTCGAGCAGTTCGCGCAGAACGTCGCGCGCCTCGTCGAGGAAGGCGGAAAGGCGCTCGCCGCCTATTTGAAGCCGCGCGAAGAAGGCAAAATCAAAAGCGAAGTGGCCGACGACGTCGCCGATGTGGTGAAGACCATCGGCCAAGTCGCAGAATATTGGATGTCGGATCCGCAGCGCGCGATCGAGTTGCAGTCGCGGCTCGGGCGCGCCTATCTCGATTTGTGGTCAAGTGCGGTCAAGCGCATGGCCGGCGAAGAGACCGCGCCGGTCATCGCGCCTGACCCCAAGGACAAACGCTTCGCCGATCCGGAGTGGTCCTCGAACCAGTTCTTCGATTTTCTCAAGCAGGTTTACCTGCTCACCACCGGCTGGGCCGACAAGCTGGTCAAGGAGGCCGAAGGCCTCGACCCGCATACGAAGCAGAAGGCAGAGTTTTACACGCGGCAGATCGCCAACGCGATCTCACCGTCGAATTTCGTGCTCACCAATCCGGAGCTGTGGCGTGAAACCATGTCGTCGAAGGCGGACAATCTGGTTCGCGGCATGCATCAGCTTTCCGAGGACATCAAAGCCGGCCACGGCGAGCTGAAGATCCGACAAACCGACCCCGGGCAGTTCGAGGTCGGACGCAACCTCGCCACCACGCCTGGCAAGGTGATCTATCAGAATGAGTTGATGCAGCTCATCCAGTACGAGGCGGTGACGCCGACGGTGCTCAAAGTGCCGCTGCTCATCGTGCCGCCCTGGATCAACAAGTTCTACATCCTCGATCTGACGCCCGACAAATCCTTCATCAGGTGGTGCGTCGAGCACGGCATCACCGTGTTCGTAATCTCATGGGTCAATCCCACGGCGAAGCTCGCGCAGAAGGGCTTCGACGAGTACATGAGCGAGGGCCCGCTCGCCGCGCTCGACGTCATCGAAGAGGTGACCGGCGAGAGCAAGGTCCACACCATCGGCTATTGCGTGGGCGGCACGCTGCTCGCGATCACGCTGGCCTATCTAGGCGCAAAGAAGAAGAACCGCGTGGTCTCGGCGACGCTGTTCACCGCGCAGGTGGATTTCACGCACGCCGGCGACCTCCTCGTCTTCGTCGACGAGGACAAGGTGGCGGCGGTGGAAAAGAACATGAAGGAGCGCGGCTACCTCGAAGCCTCGCGCATGGCGACCGCGTTCAACCTGCTGCGGTCCAACGACCTGATCTGGCCCTACGTGGTCAACAATTACATGAAGGGCAAGAAGCCCTACCCGTTCGACATTCTCTACTGGAATTCCGACGCCACCCGCATGCCGGCGGCGAACCACTCGTTCTATCTGCGCAACTGCTATCTGGATAACCGGCTGACCTCTGGCGACATGGAGGTCGGCGGCGTGCAACTTGACCTGCGCAAGGTGAAGGTCCCGATCTACAATCTCGCGACGCGGGAAGACCACATCGCGCCTGCCCGCTCGGTGCTGCAGGGCTCCAAATTCTTCGGCGGTCCGGTGAAATTCGTGCTCGCCGGCTCCGGCCATATCGCCGGGGTCATCAACGCCCCGGGCAAGAACAAGTACCAGTACTGGACCGGTCCGGAGCCGATCGGCTCGGATCTCGCCAAGTGGTTGAGCAAGGCGACAGAGCACCCCGGTTCATGGTGGCCTGATTGGCTGGAATGGCTTCGCGAGCGAGATGCGACGGAAGTCGAAGCCCGCGGCGTCGGCAATGAAAAATACAAGCCGATCGAAGACGCGCCCGGAAGCTATGTTAAGGTACGGGGATAAACTCAGCAGTGGAGGGACAACATGCGGAGCAGGATTGTTTTGGGGGTCGCGATCGCGGCGTTGCTCGCGGGCTCCGTGTCGGCGCAGGAATTGACCGGCACGCTCAAGAAGATCAAGGACTCAGGCGCGATCACGATCGGCTACCGTGACTCGTCGATTCCGTTTTCCTATCTCGACGACAATCAGAAGCCGATCGGCTTTGCCATGGACATCTGCATGGCGATCGTCGACGCCACGAAGAAAGAGCTCAAGCTCAGCAAGCTCGACGTGAAGCTGGTGCCGGTGACCTCGGCGACCCGTATTCCCCTGATCGCCAACGGCACCGTGGACCTGGAATGCGGCTCTACCACCAACAATGCCGAGCGCGAGCAGCAGGTCTCGTTCACCAACACGCATTTCATCACCGCAAGCCGCTACGTCACCAAGAAGTCTGCGAACATCAACAAAATCGACGACCTCAAGGGTAAGACGATCGTCTCGACCGCCGGCACCACCAATATCAAGCAGGCCACCGAGGCGAACACGGCCAAGAATCTCGGCATGAATATCCTTTCGGCCAAGGATCACGCCGAAGCGTTCCTGATGGTGGAAACCGGCCGCGCCAGCGCCTTCGTCATGGACGACATCATTCTCGCGAGCCTCGTCGCTTCGTCGAAGAAGCCGAGCGACTACAAGATCTCCGAGGATGCGTTCTCGCTGCCCGAGCCCTACGGCATCATGCTGCGCAAGGACGATGCCCCCTTCAAGAAGCTCGCCGACGGGGCAACCAAGGCGCTCTACAAATCTTCGGCCTTCCCGGCGCTGTGGGCCAAGTGGTTCACCAAGCCGATCCCGCCGAAGAACATCACGCTCAACGTCGCGCTCAAGGGACAGCTGAAGAACGTGTTCGACAATCCGAAGGACTCGCCCGATCCGAAGGCGTACTGACGTTTAAGCTTGCGGCCGGCGTTCACGCCGGCCGCAACGCTTCCGTCGAGCGCACGTGAGCTACCACTGGAACTGGGGCATCTTCTTCCAGCTGTCGCCTGACGGCGTGCACACCTATCTCTCGATGCTGCTGCACGGGACGGTGTGGACGCTGGTCACCGGCATCTGCGCCTGGATCATCGCACTCGTACTCGGCTCGATCATTGGCGTCATGCGCACGGTGCCTAATCGCTGGCTGGCGCGCATCGGCCAATATTATGTCGAGCTCTTTCGCAACGTGCCGCTGCTGGTGCAGATGTTCCTCTGGTACTTCGTCTTCCCGGAGGTCGTGCCGGAAGCGTTCGGCGACTGGCTCAAGCAGCTGCCCGATGCGTCGTTCTACACCGGCGTCTTTGCGCTCGGGCTCTACACTGCAGCTCGCGTCGCCGAGCAGGTGCGTGCGGCGATCGGCAGCCTGCCGCGCGGCCAGCGCCTCGCCGGACTGGCGCTCGGCCTGACCTTGCCGCAAGCCTATGCCTATGTGCTGCTGCCGATGGCGTTTCGCATCATCCTGCCGCCGCTCACATCCGAGTTCCTCAACATCCTCAAGAACAGCGCGGTGGCCCTGACCATCGGCCTGATGGAGCTCACGGCAAGCGCGCGCGCCATGTCGGAGTTCTCGTTCCAGGTCTTTGAAGCCTTCACGGCGGCGACGATCATCTACATCATCATCAACATCATCGTGACCTTCGCCATGCAGGCGCTCGAGCACCGCGTGGCCGTGCCCGGCTATCTCGGCCGCGCGCCAAGCACTGGGCATTGAGGGGCGCCATGTTCGCGAATTTCGACTTCGACGTCATCATCCGCTCCCTGCCCTATCTGTTCTACGACGGCATGCGCTTCACCATCATGCTGACGGCGCTCGCGACCGCCGGCGGTATCGTGATCGGCACGCTGCTGGCGCTGATGCGGCTTTCCGGCTTCCCGCTGCTCACACTGCCGGCCGCCGCCTACGTCAACCTGATGCGCTCGGTGCCGTTCGTGTTGATGATCTTCTGGTTCTATTTCCTGGTGCCCTATATCGGGCAATGGGTGATCGGCGCCTCGGCGCCAATCCAGGTCGGCGCCTTTCTGTCTTCACTGATCACGTTCACCTTGTTCGAGGCCGCCTATTTCAGCGAGATCATGCGCGCCGGCATCCAGTCGATCGCGCGCGGCCAGGTTGCCGCGGCGCAGGCGCTCGGCATGACCTACTGGACGGTGATGGGCTACATCGTCCTGCCGCAGGCATTCCGCAACATGGTGCCGGTGCTGCTGACGCAGACCATCATCCTGTTCCAGGATACGTCACTGGTTTACGTCATCTCGGTGACCGACTTCCTCGGCGCCGCCTCCAAGGTGGCGCAGCGCGACGGGCGGCTCGTGGAAATGTATCTGTTCGCCGCCGTGGTCTATTTCCTCATCTCGCTCTGTGCGTCGCAGGCCGTGCGCCAGCTGCAGCAGCGCATCGCCATCATCAGGTAGCGCCCATGATCAGTCTCAAAGAGGTCAGCAAGTGGTATGGCACCATGCAGGTGCTCAACAATTGCTCGACCGAGGTGGCTCGCGGCGAGGTGCTCGTGGTCTGCGGCCCGTCGGGCTCCGGCAAGTCGACGCTGATCAAATGCGTCAATGGCCTCGAACCGATCCAGAAGGGGTCCATTACCGTCGACGGCGTCTCCGTCGATGACCCGAAGACCAACCTGCCGAAGCTGCGCGCCCGCATCGGCATGGTGTTCCAGCATTTCGAGCTGTTTCCGCACCTCTCGGTGACGCGCAACCTGGTGCTGGCGCAAATGAAGGTGCTCGGCCGCGGCAAGGAAGAGGCAATGGACAAGGGCCTCAAGCTGCTCGACCGCGTCGGGCTGCGCTCGCACGCCGACAAATATCCCGGCGAGCTCTCGGGCGGGCAGCAGCAGCGCGTCGCCATCGCGCGCGCGCTCGCCATGGACCCGATCGCCATGCTGTTCGACGAGCCCACCTCCGCGCTCGACCCGGAGATGATCAAGGAAGTGCTCGACGTGATGATCGCGCTCGCCAAGGACGGCATGACCATGATGGTGGTGACGCACGAAATGGGCTTCGCCCGGCAGGTGGCGCGCCGCGTGGTGTTCATGGACAAGGGCGAAATTGTCGAAGACGCGCCCACGGCCGACTTCTTCGGCAAGCCGCGCAGCGAGCGCGCCCAGCAGTTTTTGTCGAAGATTTTACAGCACTGACACTGAATGCTGGCCTAGTCTGCTGACAGCGTTTCGCAGGATCACACACCGGGAGGGTGGAATGTCGCAGGAATTGTTCTGGTTGACGCTGACCGCGGCGATGACCGGCCTGATGTGGGTCCCCTACATCGTTGATCGCATGCTCACCCGTGGGCTGTGGGCGACACTCGACAATCCGAGACCGAACGCCAAGCCGCAATCGGGCTGGGCGATGCGGCTCTATTTTGCCCACACCAACATGGTGGAAAACCTGGTGGTGTTTGCGACGCTGGTGCTGATCCTCGACGCCATCAACGTGTCCAACAAGACAACCGTCATCGCCTGCGCGGTGTTTTTCTGGGCGCGATTGGCCTACGCCCTCATCTACTTGTTCGGCGCACCGGTGCTGCGGACACTGGCCTTCACCGTCGGCTTCCTCGCCCAAGTGGCGCTGGTGCTGGCGATCTTCGGCGCCGCCTGAGCGGCGTCATGAAGTCCGTCGCGCGCTGGATCGCAGCCGGGCTGATGGCTGCCGCCTGCGGCGCGGCGCAGGCCGAACCGCCTGCCGTCCCGCAATTCACGGTCGACGCGGCGTGGCCGAAGCCACTACCGAACAATTGGATCCTCGGACAGGTTTCGGGAATCGCGGTGGATCGCTCTGACCGCATCTGGGTGGTGCACCGGCCGTCGTCGTTGACGCCGCGCGAACGCGCCGCCGAGCAAAACCCGCCGCAGGCCAAATGCTGCGTCGCCGCGCCCCCGGTGCTGGTGTTCGACCAGTCCGGCAATCTCGTCCGCTCCTGGGGCGGGCCCGGCGCCGGCTACGAGTGGCCAAAAAGCGAGCACGGCATCTTCATCGATGACAACGACTTCGTCTGGCTCGCCGGCAACGACAAGCAGGACGGCCAGTTGCTCAAGTTCACGATGGAGGGAAAATTCGTCCTGCAGATCGGCAAGGCCGGACCGATCCGCGGCAGCAACGACACCACCGCTCTCGGCTCGCCTGCCGATGTCGCCGTCGACGTTGCCGCCAAGGAGGTCTATGCCGCAGACGGCTATACCAATCACCGCGTCGTCGTGTTCGACAGCGAAACCGGCGCCTACAAGCGGCACTGGGGCGCCTACGGCAAGCCGCCGAGCGACGAGAAGCTGCCGCCTTACGATCCGGCAAAGCCGCCATCAGCGCAGTTCGGAAATCCCGTGCATTGCATCCGGCTCGCCAAGGACGGCCTGCTCTATGTCTGCGACCGCAGCAATGACCGCATGCAAGTGTTCCGCAAGGATGGCACGTTCGTCTCCGAACACATCTACGAGAAGAACACGCGCGGCACCGGCTCGGTCTACGACCTGGTGTTCTCGCCCGACAAGGATCAGCGTTTCATCTACATGATCGACGGCATGAACGGCGAAGTGCGCATTATCGATCATGCCACCAAGGAGGTGCTTGGCCGCTTCGGACGTCCGGGACGCCAGGCCGGAGAATTCACGGCGCTGCACAACATCGCCGTCGACCATCAAGGAAACATCTACACCGCCGAGGTGGCGACCGGAGAGCGCATCCAGAAATTCCGCCGCGTCGACGCACAGGATTAGAGTCCGCCGCGCAATAGAGGGGACGCAAGATGTCCGACATGCCTTTCGACCAGAAAGCGTGGCTTGAGCGTATTGGCTATTCCGGGACTGTTGCGCCAACCCTCGAGACTCTGAACCGCCTCATTTTCGCGCACGCGCATTCGATCTCGTACGAGACGATGGATATCATGCTCGGGCGGCCGCCCAAGCTCGATGTGGCCACGCTCCAGCGCAAGATGATTGTCGACAAGCGCGGAGGGTATTGTTTCGAACAGAACATGCTCTTTCGTGCGGGCCTTCGCTCGCTCGGCTACCGGATCACGAGCCTGCAAGGGCGCGTCATTCGCGGGCTGGCAATCGATGCCCAGCGCCCCGCCATTCATATGCTGCTCCAGGTCGAATTGCCTGAAGGGCCCTATCTCGCAGATGTGGGCTTCGGGAATCTCGCTCCGACTTGCGCGCTACTGCTGAGGCCGCAGATCGAGCAGGAGACCCCTCATGAGGTCATGCGCTTTATCGATGTCGGCGGAGAACTGACACTGCAAGCGCGGCTCAAGCAGGGCTGGGAGCACATCTATCGCGTCATTCCACACCCGCGCTACGACGGCGAATACGAAATCACGAACTGGTACACCGCGACCCATCCGGAGACGCCATACCAGGGTAATATCATCGCCGCGAGACCCGGGCCGAATAGGACACGTATCACCATGTACAACGCACGGGTCACCGTCCGTGATGCAGACGGACGCGCGGAAAAGCGCTGGCTCAAGGATGAGCGCGAATATTGCGACGTCCTGCGCGGGGACTTCGGATTGAACATGTCCGACGAAGAGATCAAACGCTGCATCGCTGTCATGAGGACCAAAGGCACCGGTGATGCGCCGCATCCGTTTTTTGCGTAATTCACAACATCACCAACGTCGCGAAGCTCTCGTGGCTCATCTATCTTGAGTTGTACTCCATTATGGGCCTATGCTCCTAAGATGCTACGCCGAGGCGACATCGCTCGAATACTGGTCAAGTTTTTCGGCCTCCTGATCGTTCTGGAGGCCTTGATAAGCTTGCCGAGAGCGGTTGAAGGTTTCTCTGCTGTTCTGAACGAACTTAACAAGCCGATCAGCGGGAACACGAACACCGAAGCATTGATTGCGTTCGCCGTGCGGCTTTTTGCCGAACCGTTCGTCTATTTCGTTACAGGCCTCGGCATCATCTGGTGGGCAAAACGCGGCATCGATCGCGCAATAGCCGCGCGGAAATCGGCTGACGGAAATGACGCATCGCTCGAGCTACCGGCGATCGAGGCGATTTTAGTCGCTGTCCTGGGACTCTATTTCCTCTGCGACGGAATCATTGACCTCGTTGCCACAGCCGGGTCGGTCTCTTTTGAGGTCGTACTCGGGGCCGCTCCTCTTGGTGAGGCGAATGCGCAGCATTTGCTCGGTTATGGTCTCGGTTGCCTGAAAATCGGCATTGGAATTTTCCTCATCTTGCGCAGGACAGGCTTTGTCACGCTGCGCCGGCGCATCCCGGAGTGGGCCCGCGGCGCGCGCCGCTGGAGACCATTTCAGGGAGCCACACTCGACGGCTAGTCGCCGCACGCGGGCATCATCGCGCCGGCGGACGCCGCGCCGGATGCAAGCAGCAGGATCACTCCCGCAGCGGCGAAGCAGCGCGGGATCACGGAAACAGCGCGACCTGCTCGAGGCCCATGGTCTCCGGATAGCCGAGCATCAGGTTCATGTTCTGCACGGCCTGCCCGGACGCGCCTTTCACCAGATTGTCGAGCGCCGAGACCACGATGGCGCGGCCCTCGATGCGGTCTTCGACGACGCCGATGAAGGTCATGTTGGAGCCGCGCACGTGCCGCGTCTGCGGTGTCTCGCCGAACGGCAGGACGTGCACGAACGGCTCCTTCGCATAGGCATGCGCCAGGATGTCGTAGAGCTCCTGCGCGGTGCGGCCGCGTTTCCCCCGCACATAGATGGTGGAGAGAATGCCCCTGTTCATCGGCACCAGATGCGGCGTGAAGGTCACGATCACCTCACGGCCTGCGGCCTTGGAGAACTCCTGATCGAGCTCGGCCATGTGCCGATGGTGTCCGACACCGTAGGCATGGAATCCTTCCGACACCTCGGAAAAGAGCATGTTCTCCTTCGCCGCCCGGCCGGCGCCGGTCATGCCGGACTTGGCGTCGACAACGATCTCGTCGAGATCGATCGCCTTGGCCTTGATCAGCGGAATGAGCGGCAGCTGCGCGCAGCTGGTGTAGCAACCGGGATTGGCGACGAGCTGCGCCTTCTTGATATCTCGTCGATAGACCTCGACGAGGCCATAGACGGCCTTCGCCTGCAGCTCGAGCGCCTGATGCTCGTGTCCATACCAGCGCGCATAAGCCGCCGGATCGGCGAGCCGGAAATCGGCCGAGAGGTCGACCACCTTGGCGTTCGGCAGCGCGGCGAAGACGTCCTTGATGACCTTCTGCGTCGTCGCATGCGGCAGCGCGCAGAAGATCAGATCGAGATTGGCGCCAATCCAGTCGAGCCCCTCGATGGCCACCAGCTTCGGCAAGACAAAGGGCGAGAATTGCGGAAACACCGCGCGCATCTCCTGCCCGGCGCGCCGCTCGGCGGTGAGCAGCGCGATCTCCGCGCGCGGATGCCGCAGCAGGAGCCGCACGAGCTCCGAGCCGGTATAGCCTGAGGCGCCGAGCACCCCGATCCTTGCCTTGGTGGCCATGAACGCCCCCTTCTCCGCGGCCCGATCAACGGGCGATAGTGAAATCCCTGCCTACAACAGGATGAGCGCTACCGGATGGGGAGACCGCGGGGATGTCGAAGCGGTGCCGCGGAACCCTGGTCCGGCGGCACGGTGCCAATCACGCGCAAATACGCGCCCGTGCCGCGAAGCTGCGGCGACGGCGACGTGCGATAGATGCGGCGATGATCATCATGCGGCGGCCATGTAAGCCGCATCCGGGTTCCCGTCAAGACGGGCTGCCGCAGGTTGCGGGGAACCACCGGCAAATAAACGCGGTTAAATCAAATGGGAGCGGCACCTGCAGTCCGACGGCAGGAACAACCTTGCGACAGTGAGGAGTATGCAATGAGCAAGATCGTCAAATGGCTGGCTGCCGGGGCCTTCTTGGTCGCCGTTGCAGCGCTGCCGTCGAGCGCGTCCGCCCGCTGGCACCACGGTTGGGGCTGGGGCGGTGCGGGCTTTGGTCTCGGCCTTGGGCTCGGCTACGCAGCGGCGGCGCCGTACTACGGTGGCTATTATGGCGGATGCTGGCGCGTGCGTCGCGTCTTCACGCCATGGGGGCCGCGTTGGCGTCGCGTGAACGTCTGCTACTGACGACAAAATGTGCGGGCGCCGGATCACATACCGGCGCCCGTCAACCTTACACCGTCGATCAGATCGTCGGGCTCCACAGCACCGGGACGAGCCGGTAACCGCTGGCCGCCTTCTCCACGTGCCCGACCGCCGGGAACGGGAAGTGATAGCCGACGACCGTCATCTTTTCGGCAGCCGCCATGTCGAGGAATTTGTGGCGTGATTGTACGGCCAGCGCCGCGTCATTGTCGAACACCACTGACCAATCCGGATTTTGCAAGAACAACGACGGGATATTGGTCACATCCGATTGCACTGCGATCTTTCCCGTACCCGAGGCGATTACGAAGGACATGTGATCGGGTGTATGGCCCGGCGTCGCGATCGACGTAATCCCGGGCGCGACCTCCTTGCCCGCTTCGTATTTGGTGACCTTGTTCTCCAGTCCGGCGAAGGCCTTTTTCGGGAATTGGAATTGATTCTTGTTGAACCCGTTTGCCTTGGCGACGTTGGCGTCATCCATCCAGAACGCCCACTCGCCCGCCGGCACTTTGATCTCCGCGTTCGGGAACGCGAGGCTGCCGTCGGCATGGCGCAGCCCGTTCACGTGATCGCCGTGGAAGTGCGAGATCAGCACGATGTCGATCGCCTTGGCGTCGATGCCGGCCGCGGCGAGGCTTGTGTGCAATTGCCCCACGGCCCCTTTGGTTTGCTCGAATGCACCGGGGCCGTTGCCGGTGTCGACGAGCACGAGCTTCGATCCGGTGTTCACCACCATCGGGCTGAACGGGATCGTGACCTGCCCTTTCGGCATGTACGCCGCTTCGGCCGCGGCGATCGCCTGGTCCTTGCTCACATTGGTGACGAAGCCATCGGGGACAGGGAAGGTGCGCGCGCCGTCAAGGATCTGCGTCACCTCGAAGTCGCCGACCTTGTAGCGATAGATGCCGGGCGCCTGCTTTCCGGATACCGGCGCGGAGGCATGCGCGACCGAGAACGGCGCGATCGGAGCAAGCGCGGTGGCGGCAGCAGCGGCGGCAGTGTTTGCGAACAAACGACGGCGCGTAAGTTTGACCATAAGAAATCTCCCTGGGATGTGACGTCTTTTTGAGCGTCTTGGCGGCCAGTCCAGCGACCGCACTAAACCCCATTATACGCTTCTTATTCCTTGGCGCCCGTATGGCGATGCAGAGCGCGCGAATATTGAGGCGGCATGCCGTTTCGCCGTATAAATCGCGTGCGCCATCAAGGCGCATCCCGCGCGCGAGCGCGTGGCAAGTGTGCGTCGGCTATGCCCGGCGCCCAACAACTCGGGAGGGAAGTGATGCGTCGTTTGTTGGTGGTGGCGGGCGCGCTCAGCGCAGCGCTGCTGATGAGCACGGGTGCGTTCGCGCAGGTGCCGGCTGATCCGAACAATCCGAACGAAGCGGTGCCGGAGAAGCACACCTATATGCCGTATGGCGAGACCATCAAGCTCGCCGACGCCAAGAAGGTTGCGGAGGCCGCAGTTGCCGACTCAGCCAAGCGTGGCTGGGCGATGTGCGTTGCTGTGGTCGGCCCGACCGGCGAGCTGATCTATTTCGAGAAAATGGACGATTGCCAATATGCGTCGGTGACGATCGCGCAGCACAAGGCGCGCACCGCGGCGCGTTATCGCCGGCCGACCGTCGTGTTCGAGCGGCTGATCGGCAAAGGCGCGTTCTTCAATTATCTGCCGACGCTCGACGACGTGATCGCGTCACGTGGCGGCAATCCGATCGTCGTCGGCGGCAAGATCGTCGGCGCCATCGGCGTGTCCGGCGGTACCGGCTCGCAGGACGACACGATCTCAGCGGCTGCCGCGGGGACGCTGAAGTAAATCGGCGATCGCTCAAAGATCAACGCTCTGCCGAAACCTTCGGCAGAGCGGTTTCTTTTTCGGCGCATGGCCCGCGCTAAGGCCAGACCAGACGCAGGATACGCGTGCCGACGTCGCCGAGCGTCAGCAGCACGCCCGCCCAGACGAAGGCGGACGCGAAATTCGCAAGCTGAAAGCTCCAATACGGCATCTTGAAAATGCCGGCGACCAGCGGCACCGACGCGCGCAACGGGCCGGAAAAGCGCCCGATGCAGACCGCCAGCGGGCCCCATTTGCGCACGAAAACTTCGCCACGCGGCAGCAGCTCCGGATAGCGCGACAACGGCCAGATCCGCGCCGCGCCGTATTTGAATTTGTCGCCGACCCAGTAGGAGAGCCAGTCGCCGAGCGCAGCGCCGATCGATCCCGCGATCCAGACCGGCCAGAAGTTGATTCCGCTCGGCCCGATCAGTGCGCCGATGGCAACAAGCGCACCCCAGGCCGGGATGAGAAGCGAGAGGAAGGCGAGTGACTCGCCGAAAGCGAGCGCGAAGACCACAGGTGCTGCCCACGCTTCATGCGCCCGCACGAAATCGATGATCGGCTGCACGTAGCGCTCGATGTCGAAGTCCATCCTCTCTCTGTAGCGTGGCACCGCGCGCGAAGCCAGCGACCGCCCTACTCCGGAAGTGGCGGCTCGTCCCGGGGAAACAGATGGTGGATGGCGACGAGCGCCACGATCAGCAGTGGTACCGCGAGAAACGCCCCGACGGGTCCCCAGAGCCAGGTCCAGAAGATCAAGGAGAGGAAAACGGTCAGCGGATTGAGCGTGAGCCGCGCGCCCATGATGCTCGGCGTGATGAAATGTCCCTCAAGCGTCGCGACGCCGAGAAACACGAGCGGAGCGACAATGGCGTGCGTCAGCGTCGCGAAGCTCACTAGTCCGACTGCGAACAGCGCCGCCTCCATGATCAACGCGCCGATATACGGGATGAAGTTGAGGACAAAGCCGAGCACCGCCCAGGCGACCGGGCTCGACAGACCCACGAAATAAGCGATCAACCCAGCGGCGAGGCCGATGCACAGATTGATGAGCGCGACGACACTGAGATAGTTGGTCAGGTTGCGCTCGACGTCATTGAGGATGCGCAGCGTGCGCAGCCGCGCCTCGTGATTGGCCGCGAGACCGATCAGCATATGGCGCAGCTGCGTGCGGCCGAGCAGGAAAAAGAACAGCACGCCGAAGAAGATGAACACCTGCCCGATCGCGGGCGTCGCGATGCTCAAGGTCGAGCGCACCAATGCCATCAGATCGAAATCAAACGCATTGGCGTTGCCGTTCGGCGGCAGGATGGCATTGCGCAAGTTGCTCATCGCCTCGGCCGCGCGATCGAGAATGTGCAGCTTCGCTTTGATGCTGTCGGCGATCTGCGGCGCTTTGCCGATCCATTCCACGACCGGAGCAGACAGAAGAACGATCACGCCGTAGAACACCACGATGACGAGCAACCACAGCACGATCGCAGTGACGACAGTCGGTACACCATGCCGCTGCGCACTCGAGGACAGCGGGCCGAGCATCAGCCCGACAATGAAGGCCGAGGTGATTGGCAGCAGGAGCGGCCGCGCCTCGTTCAACCCCGCGATCAGCGCAATGAGGAAAATGCCGATGACGGCGGCCTGCGATCCGGTCCGCCACATCAAGGCGACATCCTTGACCGGACGCGCGTCGTCAAGGACAAACAAGGCGCGCTGCTCGTTGGCCGCCTGGTCGACGAGCTTTTCGGCCTCCTTCCCCGCCTCTGACCGCGGCCCGGAAATTTCGACGGTCGCCTGTCGGTGCCAGCCACGCATGGCTGACTAACGGCGACGCCCCTCTTTGGTTGCCTTTCCGACCGGCCGGACGCGCCTGCGCAGCCCGATTCCCTTCAAGGCCGGGCGAACTTCGGACTCGGGACACTAGCGCCGCGTCACGGAATAGGCGTCATTCGTGGCATATTCGGTCGCAAACGATTCGCTCAATTCCTATGTAAGGGACGAAATGGCTAAGGCCGCAAAAAAATCCGCCCGCACCCCGGACCTGTTTGGCGACGCCGAGCCCACGGCGCGGCGCGCGGCCTCGCGGAGCAAGCCGGCGCGGGCCAGCCGCTCGAGCGCGGAGGCCGGCTATACCGCGCGGCACATCGAGGTGCTCGAAGGGCTCGAGCCGGTCCGCCGGCGCCCCGGCATGTATATCGGCGGCACTGACGAGAAGGCGCTGCACCACCTGTTTGCGGAAGTGATCGACAACGCCATGGACGAGGCGCTCGCCGGCCATGCCACCTGGATCGAGGTGGAGGTCGAGGCCGATGGCTTCATCAGCGTCAACGATAACGGCCGCGGCATCCCCGTCGATCCGCATCCCAAGTTCAAGAACAAGTCGGCGCTCGAAGTGATCATGTGCACGCTGCATGCCGGCGGCAAGTTCGACTCCAAGGTCTACGAGACCTCGGGCGGCCTGCACGGCGTCGGCGTCTCGGTGGCGAACGCGCTTTCCGAGCGCATGGAGGTCGAGGTCGCGCGTGAGCAGCAGCTCTACCGCATGACGTTCGAGCGCGGGAAACCGAAGGGCAAGCTGGAGAAGCTCGGCCGTATTCCCAATCGCCGCGGCACCAAGGTGCGCTTCCGTCCCGATCCGCAGATCTTCGGGCCCAAGGCTGCGTTCCGGCCGCAGCGCCTGTTCAAGATGGCGCGCTCCAAGGCCTATCTGTTCGGCGGCGTCGAGATCCGCTGGCACTGTGCCAAGGAGCTGTTGCGCGGCATCGAGGATGTGCCGGAACGCGAGACGTTCCACTTCCCCGAGGGGCTGCGCGATTATCTCGGCGCCGCGATCCACAACGATACACTGGTGCATCCGGATATCTTCACCGGCCGCGCCGGACGCACCGGCAGCCATGGCGCCGCCGAATGGGCGGTGGCCTGGACGGCGGACGCCGACGGCTTCATCTCTTCCTACTGCAACACGATTCCGACGCCCGACGGCGGCACGCATGAATCGGGATTGCGCAGCGCGCTGCTGCGCGGGCTCAAGGATCACGCGGCGCGCATCGGGCAAGAGAAGCGCGCGGCGCCGATCACCAGCGAAGACATCATGACCGGCGCCGCCTGCATGCTCTCGGTGTTCATCCGCGAGCCGGAATTCCAGGGGCAGACTAAGGACCGCCTGGCCACCGCCGAGGCGCAGAAGATCGTCGAGCAGGCGATCAAGGATCCATTCGACCACTGGCTCGCCGGCAATCCGTTGCAGGCCAACAAGCTGCTCGACTTCGTCGTCGAGCGTGCCGAGGAGCGGCTGCGGCGCCGCCAGGAAAAGGAAATCTCGCGCAAGACCGCGGTGCGCAAGCTGCGGCTGCCCGGCAAGCTCGCGGACTGCACCAATTCCGCCGCCGACGGGTCCGAGATCTTCATCGTCGAGGGTGACAGCGCGGGCGGCAGCGCCAAGCAGGCGCGCGACCGGGCCAGCCAGGCGATCCTGCCGCTGCGCGGCAAGATCCTCAACGTCGCCTCCGCCGGCAAGGACAAGCTGGCGCAGAACGCGCAGCTCGCGGACCTCATTCAGGCCCTTGGCTGCGGCACCGGCGCGCATTATCGCGACGAGGATCTGCGCTACGGCAAGGTCATCATCATGACCGACGCCGACGTCGACGGTGCGCATATCGCGTCGCTGTTGATCACGTTCTTCTACCGGCAAATGCCGAAGTTGATCGACTCCGGACGGCTCTATCTCGCCGTGCCGCCGCTCTATCGCCTTTCGCACGGCGGCAAGAACTTCTACGCGCGCGACGATGCCCACAAGGCGGAGCTCCTGAAGAAGGAGTTCAACGCCAATGCCAAGGTGGAGATCAGCCGCTTCAAGGGGCTCGGCGAAATGATGGCTTCGCAGCTCAAAGAGACCACCATGGACCCAAGCAAGCGCACGCTGCTCAAGGTGACGCTTCTCGCCGACGACCGCGACGACACCGCGGATTCGGTCGAGCGGCTCATGGGCACCAAGGCGGAAATGCGCTTTGCCTTCATCCAGGAGAAAGCCGAGTTCGCGAGCGAGGATCTGCTCGACGTGTGATCATGCTTCGTGGGGGACGGGATGGGCGACCGCGATATCGATCTGTGGTTCTCGGTCGGCAGCATCTACACCTATCTCACGGTGATGCGGATCGCCGAGGTTGAGGCGAAAGCCGGCGTACGCTTCCGCTGGCGGCCGTTCAGCATCCGCACCATCATGATCGAGATGGATAATCGCCCGATGGGCAAGCCCGCGAAGCTTGCTTACATGTGGCGTGACACGCAGCGCCGCGCGCAGATGTACGGCCATCCGTTCGCGTTGACGCCGCCCTACCCGCTGCCGAATTTCGACCTGGCCAACAGCATCGCCGTCGTCGGCGCCGAGGAAGGCTGGTGCGCCGACTATCTGCGGGCGGCGTACAAGTGCTGGTTTGGCGCCCACGACCCGGCCGGCAGCGACCGCAACAACGCCGAAAGCCTTGCCGAGATCGGACAGGATGCGGCGCGCGTGCTGCAGCGCGCGGCGTCACCGGAGATTGCCGCGGCCTATAAAACGGCCACGGACGAAGCACGCGCGCTCGGGATTTTCGGCGTTCCGAGCTTCGTCACCCGCGGCGAGGTGTTTTGGGGCGACGACAGGCTCGAAGACGCCGTCGCCTGGCATAGCACCGGCGCGTTAGCCCGCTAGCCTACTCCTCGAACTTCAAATTTGCGGCCTTCACCACATCCGTAAACACCGCGATGTCCTTGTTGATGAGCTTGGTGAAATCCGCGGGGCTGACATCGCCACCCGGATCGACGGCGAGCTTCTTGAGCTTCTCCTGCACGTCCTTGTCGGTGAGCACCTTGTGCAGCTCGGTCTCGAGCTTCTGCACGATCGGCGCCGGCGTTCCCGCCTGAACGAACAGGCCGCTCCACAGCTTGGTGTCGACATCGGGCAGCCCGATCTCGGCCATCGACGGCACATCGGGGAGCATCGGCGAGCGCTTATCGGCGGTGACGGCGAGCGCGCGCGTTTGGCCGCCCTTGATCAGCGGGATCGCCGGCGGCCCATCGGAGATGGTCAGCAATGTGTTCCCGCCGGCGACGCTGACATTCGACTCATTGCTGCTCTTGTAGGGAATGGCCGTCCCCGGCATGCCCGTCTTGAGCTTGAGCAGCTCGGTCGCGATGGTGAAGGCCGGCGACGAGCTCGCGTAGTTGGCCTTGTCGGGATGCGCCTTGGCGTAAGCGACGAGCTCCTGCACGCTCTTGGCCGGGGTTGCATTCTGCACCACCAGGATCAGCGGAAACGACGCGATCATGGCGAGCGGCACGAAGGTCTTGGTCGGGTGATAGCTGAGCTTGGGATAGATCGCGGCCGCCATGGACATCTGCCCGCTGGCGCCAACCAGCAGCGTGTAGCCGTCGGGCGGCTGATGCGCCGCGTAGTCTGCGGCAATCCGTCCCTGCGCGCCGGGCTTGTTCTCGACCACCACCGGCTGGCCGATATTGTCCTGCAGCTTCTGGCCGACGATGCGCGCGAAAATATCGTTTCCGCCGCCGGCAGCGAAGCCGACGATGACGCGGATCGGGCGATTTGGGTAGTTACCGCTCTGCGCCAGCGCCGGCGCAGCAAGCACGCACGTGAGCAACAAGCCGATGATGCCAATCCGGAACTTCATGACGCCCTCCCCCACCTTGTCCGCTCTCTGCCGGAGCTTTGTCCGTTGAGCCTACACGCTCGCGGCCAGATCGGGAATGTCCTGGTTATCAGAACAGGCTAGGCTGTGATCAATGACGAGTCTCGCCGAACGCGACAGCACCAGGTCCACCGAGCTTTTCGGGCACCCGCGCGGCCTCACCTTCCTGTTCGCGACCGAGATGTGGGAGCGCTTTTCCTATTATGGGATGAAGGCGCTGCTTGTCCTCTACATGGTGAAATACCTGCTGCTGGCGCCCAACGCCGAAGCGGTGCACGGCCTGCCCACACTGCGCGCAGTGCTCGAGAGCGTGTTCGGTCCGTTGGGAACGCAACCCTTCGCCTCGCAGATCTACGGCCTCTATACCGGCTTCGTTTATTTCACCCCGATCATCGGCGGCCTCATCGCCGACCGCGTGCTGGGCCAACGCCGCACCGTGATCCTCGGCGCCAGCCTGATGGCGCTCGGCCATTTCCTGATGGCGTTCGAGAGCTGGTTCCTGCTGGCGCTGCTTTTCCTCATTCTTGGCAACGGCGCCTTCAAGCCGAACATCTCGACCCAGGTCGGTATGCTGTATGCACCCGGCGATCCGCGCCGCGACCGCGCGTTCTCGATCTTCTATGTCGGCATCAATCTCGGTGCGTTCCTTGCGCCGCTTGTCTGCGGCACGCTCGGCGAGGAGCTCGGCTGGCACTATGGCTTCGCCACCGCCGGCGTCGGCATGACCATTGGCCTTTGCACCTATCTGTACGCAGCGCCGCTGCTGCCCAAGGATGCGCTCAAGCCGGCAACGCAGCGCGCCGCGCCGCTAAGCCATGACGACTGGCGCGCCATCGTTGCACTGCTGCTGCTGTTCCTGCCGATGACGTTCTTCTGGGCCGCATATGAGCAACAGGGCAACACCATCGCGCTGTGGGCCGACGCCTTCACCAACCGCGCCCTCGATCTCGGCATTTGGCGCACCGAGATTCCCGTCACTTGGTTCCAGGCGTTCAACCCGTTCATGATTTTCGCTTTCACGCCGTTCATTGTGAGCTTGTGGGCTCGGCAAGCGAGACGCGCGCGCGAACCCGGAACGGTCACCAAGATGGCGCTCGGCTGTTTCGCTCTCTCGCTCGGCTATGTGATCATGGCCGTCGCCGCCTGGCAGGCGGGTGCCGGCAAGGCGAGCTGGTTGTGGCTGTTCGCGTATTTCGTCGTCATCACCATCGGCGAGCTTTACATCTCACCGGTGAGCCTCTCGCTCGTCTCCAAGATCGCGCCGGCGCGCACCTTGTCGATGATGATGGGCGTTTGGCTCTCGACGAGCTTCCCGGGGAATCTTCTTGCCGGCTGGCTCGGCAGCTACTGGAGCAGCATGGCAAAACCCGACTTCTTCCTGATGATCGCCGCGATCGCCGCCGCCGCAGGCCTGGTGATCTTTGCCTTCGAGCGTCCACTGCGGCCGATCTTGCAGCGCTAACTCAATCCATCGGCAGTCCGGCGTAGTTCTCCGCCAGCGTCATTGCGGCGGCGCGCGACGTCGCCACATAGTCGAGCTCGGCGAGCTGGCGGCGATGGTCGAAGGCGCTTTCGTTCGGGAAGCGATGCAGGAGCTGCGTCATCCACCAGGAGAAACGCTGCGCCTTCCATACCCGCGGCAGCACCGTCTGCGAGTAACGCTCGAGCAGCGTCGTATCGCGCTTCTTGTAGAAGGCATCGAGCGCACGGGAGAGCACGCGCACATCGGCGAAAGCGAGGTTCATGCCCTTGGCCCCGGTCGGCGGCACGATGTGGGCGCTGTCGCCGGCAAGAAATAGCCTTCCGTGCTGCATCGGCTCGACCACGTAGCTGCGCATGGGCGTGACGCCCTTCTGCACGATCTTGCCTTCCTGCAGCTTGCGCGCACCGCCGAGACGCAGATGCAGCTCCTCCCAGATCTTGGCGTCGGGCCATTGCTCGATGTCCTCGTCCGGTGCGCACTGGAAATAGAGCCGCGCCAGGACCGGCGAGCGCATGGTGAACAGCGCGAAGCCGCGCTCGTGATACGAGTAGATCAGCTCCTCGTCCGGCGGCGGCGATTCCGAGAGGATGCCGAGCCAGCCGAACGGATATTCGCGGTCGTAGTGCGTGAGCACGCCTTCGGGAATGCTCGGCCGACAGATGCCGTGGAAGCCGTCGCAGCCGCCGATGAAATCGCAGTCGATCTCTTGCGTCCGGCCGTCATGCTTGAAACGGATCTTCGGGCGATCCCCGGTGAGATCGTGCACGCTCACCTCGGAGACTTCGAACAGGATTTGCGTGCCTTGCTCCAACCGCTCCGCGATCAGATCCTTCACCACCTCCTGCTGGCCGTAAATGGTGACGCCCTTGCCGACGAGCTCGGTGAAATTGAGCGGATGCAATTCGCCGCCGAAGCGAAGCTTGATGCCGTGGTGATAAAGCCCTTCACGCTCGAGCCGTGCGCCGACGCCGGTCTCGATCAGCAGGTCGCGTGCCCATTGCTCGATCAGGCCCGCGCGGATGCGCGCCTCGCAATAGGCGCGATTGCGATCTTCGATGACGATCGAGGAGATGCCGAGCAGATGCAGGAGATGCGAGAGCATGAGCCCGGCGGGCCCCGCTCCGATGATACCGACCTGGGTACGCATGGTCCTCCGAAGGCGTTTCTTTCGTTGGTCTTCCTATAGAAACAAGCGTGCCGCCGCTGAAGGGACGAAGGCCGGAAAGCCTTGGATTTTTCAGAACGGCCAACCGTAGCGCGGGACGGTCGTCTTGTATGCGCGATAGGCCTCGCCAAAGCGGCGCTCGAGATAGCGCTCCTCGCGCAGCACCACGCCGTAATGCTCGAGCGGCAGCGAGAGGACCAGCACCACCAGCATCCAGTCGGAGGCGAAGGCGAAAGCGACGCCAGCGATGACCAGCCAGCCGCCGAGATAGATCGGGTTGCGCAGATATTGGAAAATCCCACCGGTCACGAGATGCGCCGACGGCTTCCACGGCTCCGGATCAGTGCCTGCCCCGCGCAGCGTCTTCACCGCCATGAAGGCCAAACCGCCGCCGGCGAGCAGCAAGAAGCCGCCGATCAACAGCCGTTCGCGCAGCGACAGGAGCACCGCCAGCACATAGGCCGGGAACAGCCAGTCGAGCAGGAACCCGAGCAGGATGACCGCCAGAGCGATCAGCGGAGGCGGTGCGATCACACCCGCCGTGTCGGTGGAAGCAGGCATCCTGGGCGCGTCCTGTCTTTGATCCGTCGCAAAAACATTAAGAATTAATGCGACTTATTGCACTGCCGAAGCATTGACTTCCCGCCGTCAAACCCTATGTTTGCCGCGAAACGGTCTGAACTCACAGATTCGACCGCCGCTCCCGCGCATCGCAAACCGTTTTTTAGTCCGGCGCGAGGTTTCCGGGCGGTCCCCCGGTTAGAGGATATATGTCCTTTTCGCATCTCGGCTTGTCCGACAAGGTTCTCGCCGCCATCGAGGCGGCTGGCTACAAAACTCCCACCCCCATCCAAGAGCAGGCTATCCCGCACGTTCTCGCCCGGCGCGACGTGCTCGGGATCGCGCAGACCGGCACCGGCAAGACCGCGGCCTTCGTGCTGCCGATGCTCACCATGCTCGAGCAGGGCCGCGCGCGAGCACGCATGCCGCGCACGCTCATCCTTGAGCCAACGCGCGAGCTCGCCGCCCAGGTCGCCGAGCAATTCACCAAATACGGTGTCAATCACAAGCTCAACGTCGCGCTCATCATCGGTGGCGTATCCTTCGACGATCAGGACGCCAAGCTGCTGCGCGGCGTCGACGTGCTGATCGCCACGCCAGGGCGGCTGCTCGACCATTTCGAGCGCGGGCGCCTGCTGCTCTCCGGCGTCGAGCTGCTCATCATCGATGAATCCGATCGCATGCTCGACATGGGCTTCATCCCGGACATCGAGCGCATCGGCAAGCTGGTGCCCTTTACGCGGCAGACGCTGTTCTTCACCGCAACCATGCCGCCGGAAATCCAGCGCATCGCCGACACCTTCCTGCACAATCCGGTGCGCACCGAGGTCTCGCGTCCGGCGACGACCGCTTCGACCATCACCCAGCTTGCCGTGGCAACCGGCCGCGACAGTCACGAGAAGCGCGACACGCTGCGCCGGCTGATCCGCTCGGCGGACAACTTCAAGAACGCGATTATCTTCTGCAACCGCAAGACCGAGGTGGCGCAGCTGCATCGCTCGCTCATCCGGCATAAGTTCAACGCCGTGGCGCTCCACGGCGACATGGAGCAGCCGGCCCGCATGGCCGCGCTCGACGCCTTCCGCAACGGCGAGGCGAAGCTGCTGATCGCATCCGATGTCGCCGCCCGTGGTCTCGATATTCCGGACGTGAGCCACATCTTCAACTTCGATGTCCCGCACCATCCCGACGATTATGTGCATCGGATCGGCCGCACCGGCCGCGCCGGCAAGACCGGTACCGCCATCACCTTGGTGGCGCCAATCGACCAGAAGTCGCTGGCGGCGATCGAGAAGCTGACCGGGCAGAAGCTTGCCTGGGCCGGCGAGCCGCCGCCAGATAGCGAAGCCGGTGCCGACGAAGGCGAGCGCAGCCATCGTGGTGGCCGTGGCCGCCGCGGCGGCGGGCGCCAGCGGCACACGCCTCGCCGCCAAGACCAGGGCAATGAAGGCCGCGCGCCAGCCCCGATCGCCAGGCTCGAGGAGGCTCGTTCCCGGCGCCAGCACGAGCCGCGCCGCGACCATGCCGCCGACGAGGCCGCCGACAGCTCGCATTTGCCGGCCTTCCTGCTGCGCCCGGTGCCGGTAAAAGCCTGACACCGTCTGGATTTTGCGTCGCAAACGCTCTGTCGTTTACCGGCCATTCACCGGTATCCCCCTAGGTTCCAGCTAGCTGCGCTGGGGCATTCCGGCGCGCAAGGGGGCGTGGGCGTACCACCCGCGACGATCGGCATCATGAGCGCTGAGCCCGACGATCACGAACGCACAATGGCGTTCGCGGAAATCGCTCTCGGGCAGATCAAGGCGCTGCGTCAGTCCGCCAATCCGCGTAATTACGAGATCTGGTACAACTACGCGACCGGCTACAATCCCTCGCTCAATCAGAAGATCAACGAGATCCTCGGCTCGTCCGGCACCCTGTCGAACGCCGATCTCGAGCAGGTCTACGAGGCCTATCTCTCGCCCAATCGCCTGACCGATCGCATCGACAAGGTCGGCTCGAAGGTGATGGACGAGATCGAGCAGGTCATGGCCATGATCGAGACCGCGGTCGGCTCGGCCTCGAGCTACAGCGAAAGCCTCGCCAGCGCCACCCAGCAGCTCGATTCATCGAAGGACCGCGACGGCCTGCGCGCCATCATCGAGGGCTTGGTGCAATCCGCCAAGGATATGGAAGAGTCGAACCAGAAGCTTGAGGCCCGGCTCAACGCCTCCAAGGCCGAGATCAACGAGCTGCAGGAAAACCTCGAGGTGGTGCGGACCGAGAGCCTCACCGATCCGCTCACCCAGCTCGCCAACCGCAAGTTCTTCGACACCACGCTCGCGCGCGCCATCGCCGACGCGCACACCAAGAACGAGCCGCTGTCGCTGATGCTGACCGACATCGACCACTTCAAGGCGTTCAACGATAACTTCGGCCACCTGACCGGCGATCAGGTGCTGCGCCTCGTGGCCATGTCGGTGAAGCAGAACGTGAAGGGCCAGGACACCGCCGCCCGCTACGGCGGCGAAGAGTTCGCCATCGTGCTGCCCAACACCGTGCTGCGTTCGGCGATCACCGTCGCCGACCATATCCGCCGCGCGGTGATGACCAAGGAGCTGATGAAGCGCTCGACCGGCGAGCATCTCGGCCGCGTCACCGTCTCCATTGGGGTGGCCACGCTGCGCAAGGGCGATACGGTGCAGAGCCTGATTGAGCGGACTGACACTTGCCTCTATGCGGCCAAGCGCCACGGCCGCAACCGTGTCATGTGCGAGAGCGACCCCGAGGTTTCGCCTGCTGCCGCCGCGCAGACCCAGGTCGCTTAGCTTTCAGCTTTTTGGCTTTTGTCTTTTTGGCCTTCGGCTTCCGGGCTTTCGCGGACGCCTTGGCGCGCCGTCGTGGCGCCTTACGCTCTGCCGCCTTGTTACGTGACGCGGCCAGTGCCCGCCTCGCCCATTTCGCCAGCTCATCCGGATCGTCATAGAGCCGGTCCGGCATGCGCCAGTAGGATGTCAGCACGCGACGCCCATGTTTGGTGTCGTAGCCAAACGGTGCAAGCCCTTCGGCTTCGAAATAAGGAATGCTGTCCGCGTCGGCTTTGAGATAGATAGTGCCACGCAGCACCAGCGCGAAAATCGTGCCGTCGGCGTAAAGGCCGAAACCGCTGAACATGCGTTGGATGCTGATCCGCCCGAAGCTCGCGAACAGGTCGCGGAGATAATCGGCGCCCACGGCGCGCCTACCGCGCGCCCGCCTCGCCGCTTGCCGGCGTCAGCTGCACCGATTCACCGCAGCCACAGGCCGAGGTCTGGTTCGGATTGTTGAAGACGAATTGCGAGGACAGCTTCTCGGTCTTGAAGTCCATCTCGGTGCCGAGCAGGAACAGCACCGCCTTCGGATCGATCAGGAGCTTCACGCCCTTGTCCTCGACCACCTCGTCGGTCGGGTTGACCGCCTCGGCATATTCCATGGTGTATTCCATGCCGGCGCAGCCGCCATTCTTCACCCCGACGCGCACGCCCACGATCGGCCGCTCGGCGCGCGCAAGGATGTCCTTGATGCGCGTCGCCGCGGCATCGGTGAGCCGCATCACCTGAGGTCGGGGCCTGGCAGTCGCCATCACCATTCTCTCCGTTGTCTCACTCAATGTGGGGATTTCCGTGATTCCCTGCAACTCACCACATGTTCAAAACGAGCCGCGCTTCGTCGCTCATGCGACTCGGATCCCATGGCGGATCCCACACCACGGCGACATCGACCTTGCCGACCCCGGGAACGCTGGACACCGCGTTCTCCACCATCTGCGGCAGCTCCTGCGCCGACGGGCAATTCGGCGTCGTGAGCGTCATGTCGACCTTCACGCCGCGGTCGTCGCCAATGTCGATCTTGTAGATGAGACCGAGCTCATAGATGTCAGCCGGGATTTCCGGGTCGTAAACTGTCTTCAGCGCGGTGACGATCTCGTCGGTCAGCCGCGCGGCCTCGTCCTCCGGCAGCGTCGGCGCGCTGGTCACCGGCGCGGCCGCCATCTGCTCGGCGGTCTTCTCAACGGTCGGTGTGTCGTCGGTCATGCGAAGAAATCCTGTGCCGTGCGCAGCGCCTGCGCGAGTTTATCCACCTCCTCGCGCGTGTTGTAGAGCGCGAAAGAGGCACGGCAGGTTGCGGTTAATCCGTACCGGGCGAGCAGCGGCATCACGCAATGCGTGCCAGCGCGCACCGCGACCCCGGAGCGGTCGATGATGGTTGCCACGTCGTGCGGGTGCGCGCCCTTGAGCTCGAAGGAGACGATGGCGCCCTTCTCCTTGGCGGTGCCGATGATGCGCAGCGAATTGATCTCGCGCAGCCGCTCATGGGCATAGTTGACCACCGCGTTCTCATGCGCGCGGATGCGCGCCTTGCCGATCGCCTGCACGTAGTCGATTGCTGCGCCGAGGCCGATCGCCTGCACGATCGCCGGCGTGCCCGCCTCGAATTTGTGCGGCGGCACCCCGTAGCTGACGCGATCCTCGTAGACCTCGTGGATCATCTCGCCACCGCCGTTGAACGGCGGCATGGCCTCGAGCAGCTCGTGCTTGCCCCAGAGCACGCCGATGCCGGTCGGCCCGTAAACCTTGTGGCCGGTGAAGACGTAGAAGTCGCAGCCGATGTCCTGCACGTCGATGTCGAGATGCACCGCTGCCTGGCTGCCGTCGATCAGCACCGGAATGCCGCGCGCATGCGCGAGCTTCACCACGTCCTTGACCGGAACGATGGTGCCGAGCGCATTCGACATCTGCGTCATGGCGACGAGCTTGGTGCGCGGCGAGAGGAGCTTCTCGAACTCCTCGATGAGGAAATTGCCGTCTTCATCGATCGGCGACCACTTGATCACCGCGCCTTGCCGCTCACGCAGGAAGTGCCAGGGCACGATGTTGGAGTGGTGCTCCATGATCGAGACGACGATCTCATCGCCCGCCTGGATATGCTCGCGGCCCCAGGTATAGGCCACGAGATTGATCGCTTCCGTGGCGTTGCGGGTGAAGATCACCTCTTCCTTGCGTGGGGCATTGAGGAAAGCGCGCACCGTCTCGCGCGCGCCCTCGTATGCCTCGGTCGCCTCGTTGGCGAGGTAATGCAGGCCGCGATGCACATTGGCGTATTGCTCGGTATAGGCCTTGTGCAGGCGATCGAGCACGGCCTGCGGCTTCTGCGCCGAGGCGGCGTTGTCGAGATAAACGAGCGGCTTGCCATAGACCTCGAGGCCCAGCGCCGGGAAATCCTCGCGGATCCGTGCGACATCATAGGAGCCGTTGGTCACTGCCGGATGCATATCAGGCTCTCGCCCTCAACCATTCGATGGCTTTGTGCATCAGCGCCTCACGCAGGCCTTCATGCAGGACCGCCTCGACCGCTTCGCCGATAAAGGCCTGGATCAGCAGCGCCTCCGCTTCTTTCGCCGGGATGCCGCGGGCCTTGAGATAAAACAGCAGCTCTTCGTCGAGCGCGCCCGCCGTGGCGCCATGACCGCATTGCACGTCATCAGCGAAGATCTCGAGCTCCGGCTTGTTGTCGGCCTCTGCTTGCTCCGAAAGGAGCAACGCCTGCGTCATCATCTTGCCGTCGGTCTTCTGCGCATGCGGGCGCACGATGATCTTGCCCTGGAACACGCCGCGGCTTTCGCCGTCGAGGACCGATTTGAACTGTTCGCGGCTTTCGCAGCCGCCGGCACGGTGATCAACAACGAGCGTCGTGTCGACGTGCTGACGGCCTTGCAGCAGGTTGGCGCCGCGGATGCCGGCATGGGTGCCTGAGCCGTCGAGCTGCAGGAACATCTGATTGCGCACCACCGTGCCGCCTGTGGTGAAAGCGAAGGTGTTGAGCCGCGCCTTGGCGCCGACCGCTGCCATCGTCGTCGAGACGTGCAGTGCCTGGTCGCCGGTCGTGAGCTTCACGTAATCGAGCTGCGCGCCGTCGCCGAGCGAAAGCTCGAGCGCATTGTTGGCCTGGCTCTGCGAGCCGGCGTCGCCCTCGTGGACCTCGATGAGCGTGAGCTGCGCGCCCTTGTCGAGCACCACCAGGGAACGCGTGAAGGTCGAGGTAGGTTTCTCAGCGCTGGTCGCGAAGACGAGCGCAATGGGGCGCTCGATATGCTTATCCGGCGCCACGTAAATAACCGCTCCGTCGCCCATGAACGCGGTGTTGAGCGCGAAAGCCACGTCATTGGTGTCGGGGACGATGCGTCCCAGCCGATTGACTACATCCTGATCGCCAGCCGTGAGCGCATCGGCGAGCGAGCCGATGCCCAGGCCGCGTTCGAGCCCGCGCAGATCCGAAAGCTCCTTCACCAGCATGCCGTCGGCAAAAACGATGCGGCGGCAGTTGACGCCGGCAAGCTTTCCCGCGCTCTTGGCGCGCGCCTTGGCCTTGGCATCGGGTGGCGCGGCCAATGGCTTCGCCTCGCGCATGAGCGCGCGCAGATCGGTGTACTTCCATTCCTCGACGCGGCGATGCGGCAGCCCGCGAATGTCGAACTGCCGGAACGCCTCGTCGCGCGCGTCGGCAAGGCCCGGCAGCGTCGGCTTCGCACTCGCATAGGCCTGCGCCAGCGCAAGCTCGGCCGCGGTCTTCATCGGACGGACTTCCGCATTCATTGTACTTACGCCGCCTCATCCTGATATTGCGCATAGCCCTTGGCCTCGAGCTCAAGCGCAAGCTCCTTGCCGCCGCTCTTCACCACGCGGCCCTTGGACATCACGTGCACCACGTCGGGTACGATGTAGTTGAGCAGCCGCTGGTAGTGCGTGATCACCACCATCGAGCGTTCCGGCGAGCGCAGCCGGTTGACGCCGTCGGCGACGATGCGCAGCGCGTCGATGTCGAGGCCGGAATCGGTCTCGTCGAGCACCGCGAGCCGCGGCTCCAGCATGGCCATCTGCAGGATCTCGTTGCGTTTCTTCTCGCCGCCGGAAAATCCGACATTGACGGCGCGGCGCAGCATCTCCTGGTCGATCTGCAGCTTGCCGGCCGCATCGCGCACGCGCTTCATGAAATCCGGCGTGGTCAGCTCGGCTTCGCTGCGCGTCTTGCGCTGCGCATTCACTGCCGTGCGCAGGAAGTTCATCGTGGCGACGCCCGGGATTTCCATCGGGTATTGGAAGGCGAGGAAAACGCCCTTGGCCGCACGCTCGTCGGCTTCCATCGCCAGCAGGTCCTCCCCGTCGAACAGCACTTGGCCTTGTGTGACGACATAGTCGTCCTTGCCGGCGAGCACATAAGCGAGCGTCGACTTGCCGGAGCCGTTCGGCCCCATGATGGCGGCGACCTGACCCTTCTCGATCGTCAAAGAGAGACCGTTGAGGATCTTCTTGGCCTCGATCTCGACGTGCAAATTCTTGATTTCCAAAAGCGACATCAACTCAACCCTTCTGATCAATCCTGGCCCCAGCGCCATTTCCAGACGCCATCAGTTTTCTTCCGGCAGACGTAAACAAGCGCCGCCGTTGTGATCGCGATCACCGCGATCCACAGCAGCGCACCGAGAGAGCGCGGCTCGCGAACCAGCATCGAGACGCTGACCGCCATGATGGCGACGTCAACCGCAATGACCGCCCAGCCTTCCCAGCTGATTGGCGTGGCGCCATAGCCGTAGCGTTTGGGCTTGAACCAATATTGGTTCATGAGTGCTCCCATCAGCCGACACTGCCTTCGAGCGAAATCGAAATCAGCTTCTGCGCCTCGACGGCGAACTCCATCGGCAGTTGCTGCAGCACGTCCTTGACGAAGCCGTTGACCACGAGGGCCACCGCCTCCTCCGCGGAAAGGCCGCGCTGGCGGCAGTAGAACAGCATGTCCTCGGAGATCTTCGAGGTGGTCGCCTCGTGCTCGAACACGGCGGAGGAATTCTTCGCCTCGATATAGGGCACGGTGTGCGCGCCGCATTGGTCGCCGACGAGCAGCGAGTCGCAATTGGTGAAGTTGCGCGCGCCCGACGCCTTGCGATGCGCGGACACGAGCCCGCGATAGGTGTTGTTGGATTTGCCCGCCGCAATGCCCTTGGAGATGATGCGGCTCGATGTGTTCTTGCCGAGATGCAGCATCTTGGTGCCGCTGTCGACCTGCTGCCTGCCGTTGGAGATCGCGATCGAGTAGAACTCGCCCTGCGAATTGTCGCCGCGCAGGATGCAGCTCGGATATTTCCAGGTGATCGCCGAGCCGGTCTCGACCTGCGTCCAGGAAATCTTGGAGCGCGCGCCGCGGCAGTCACCGCGCTTGGTGACGAAATTGAAGATGCCGCCTCTGCCCTCGGCGTCGCCCGGATACCAGTTCTGCACCGTGGAATATTTGATCTCGGCGTCCTCGAGGGCGACGAGCTCAACCACCGCCGCATGCAGCTGGTTCTCGTCGCGCATCGGCGCCGTGCAGCCCTCGAGATAGCTCACATAGGCGCCCTTGTCGGCGATGATCAGCGTGCGCTCGAACTGACCGGTATTCTTCTCATTGATGCGGAAATAGGTGGAGAGCTCCATCGGGCAGCGCACGCCCGGCGGTACGTAGACGAAGGAGCCGTCGGAGAACACCGCAGAATTGAGCGTGGCGAAGAAGTTGTCGGTCACCGGCACGACGGAGCCGAGATATTTCCGCACCAGCTCGGGATGCTCGCGGATCGCCTCCGAGATCGGCATGAAGACGACGCCGGCCTTCTTCAGTTCTTCCTTGAAGGTGGTCGCAACCGACACGGAATCGAACACCGCATCGACCGCCACGCGACGCTCCGAGGCGGGCGCTCCATCGCCGCCCGGCTCTTTCACCACGCCGGCGAGGATTTCCTGCTCGCGCAGCGGAATGCCGAGCTTCTCGTAGGTCTTGAGGATTTCCGGATCGACGTCGGCGAGCGACTTCGGCGCCACGAATTTCTTCGGCGCGGCATAGTAATAGATGTCCTGATAGTCGATCTTCGGATAGTCGACGCGTGCCCAGGTCGGCTCGCGCATGGTGAGCCAGCGGCGATAGGCCTCGAGCCGCCAGGCGAGCATCCATTCGGGCTCGCCCTTCTTCGCCGAGATGAAGCGAATGGTGTCTTCGGACAGGCCCTTCGGGGCCCGCTCGGATTCGATGAGGGTCTCGAATCCATATTTGTATTGATCGACGTCGATACGGCGGACCTGTTCGACGGTCTCTTGTACGGCCGGCATTCTCTCCTCCGTCGCGGTTTCAAGGACCGCGGGTTGGATCTGTCGGGTATGGTCGGTTCTTACCGCTCGCCCAAAATCACCCTGGTTCCAAGCTGCCTCAAGCAGCAATTCCTCGCTGCTTAAGTAATGATGCGGACACCTTAATCCAAGCGTTTTGCAGCCTTTCGAGGTCGCCTTCCTGGGTGTCCCAGCCGAGGCTGACACGCACCGCACCGGCGGCAAAACGGGGTTCCACGTCCATGGCGGCGAGGACGTGCGAGGCCGCGACTTTGCCCGAGGAACAGGCGGCGCCCGAGGAGACCGACACGCCCTCCAGGTCGAATGCGATGATCGCGGTTTCCGCCTTGAGGCCGGGAACCGCGAACAGCGTCGTATTGGGCAGCCGCCGGCTTTCTTCGCCGAAAATCACCACCTCCGGCATCGTCGCGCGAAGGCCGCGTTCCACGCGCTCGCGCAGCGCCGCCATACGCGGCGTTTCCGTCGACAGGGCCTGCCGCGCGGCCTTGGCCGCGGCGCCGACACCCGCGATCGCCGCCACATTCTCGGTTCCAGCGCGCTGGCCGCGCTCCTGGCCGCCGCCGCGGATCAGCGGCTCGGCGATGTGCAGAGCCGCATCGCGTACAACGAGAGCGCCGGCGCCTTGCGGGCCGCCGATCTTGTGGCTCGAAAGCGTCAGAAGATCGGCCCCTAGATCATTGATATCGCACTCGATCCGGCCGACCGCCTGCACGGCGTCGACATGAAGCAGGCCACCGGCTTCATGCACGATCTCAGCGACCTCATGTATCGGTTGAACGACGCCGGTCTCGTTATTGGCGAGCATCACCGAAACCAGCGGCCGCGCTCCGCGCGCCATCTGAGCGCGCAGCGCCGCGAGATCGATGACGCCGGCAGCGGTCACCGGCAGCTCCTCGACACGATCGGCCGGAAAACGGTGCCCGGCCCGAACGGAGGGATGCTCGATGGCCGAGACGATCAGCCGATCGCAGGTCTTCTGCGACCCGACCGCAATGCTGGGGGTGAGCGCCAGGTTATTGGCTTCGGTGCCGCTCGCGGTAAAGACGACGTTCCGCGCGTCTGCCCCGACCAGCGCGGCGACGGACGCCCGCGCGTCCTCGACCAGCCGCCTGGCTGCGCGCCCGTCGGCATGCACGGAGGATGCATTTCCGACATGACTGAGCGCCGCCAGCACCGCGGCCCGGCTTTCCGGACGCAGGGGGGCAGTCGCATTCCAGTCGAAATAGGCCCGATCGGCCATGAGCTCAGATCCGTCGCTGGTTCGAGATGGAGGCTAAGACCCATCAAAAAGCTTGCTTTTTGCCCCCGGCCCTGTGGTAAGAACCGGCCGCGCGCACGGCAAGCCACGATATCGCGCCGCAGCACCCCGAAATTTAGAATAGTTCTAAATAGTTACGTGGGCCCGGCATTGCCGTCAAGCACGTGAGACCCCACTAAGCAAGGGTCGGTCGAGGTCAAAACGCATGCCTGAGGTCATTTTCACCGGTCCGGCTGGTCGGATCGAAGGTCGCTATCATCCGGCGCGCCAGAAGAACGCGCCGATCGCGATCGTTCTGCATCCGCACCCGCAATTCGGCGGGACGATGAACCACCAGATCGTCTACCAGATCTACTATCAGTTCGTGCACCGCGGCTTCTCCGCATTGCGCTTCAACTTCCGCGGCGTCGGCCGCAGCCAGGGGTCGTTCGACCACGGCCAGGGCGAATTGTCGGATTCAGCTGCCGCGCTCGACTGGGCGCAGACGATCAATCCCGAGGCCAAGAGCTGCTGGATCGCCGGCTTCTCCTTCGGCGCCTGGATCGGCATGCAGCTTCTGATGCGCCGCCCGGAAATCGAAGGCTTCATCTCCATCTGCCCGCCGGCCAACCTCTACGACTTCTCGTTCCTCGCACCCTGCCCGTCCTCGGGCCTGATCATCCATGGCGACAAGGACGCGGTGGTGCCGCACAAGGACGTCACCGGCTTGGTCGATAAGCTGAAGACGCAGAAGGGCATCGTCATCGAGCAAAAGGTGGTGCTCGGCGCCAACCACTTCTTCGATGGCAAGATCGAGCCGTTGATGCAGTCGATCTCCGCTTATCTCGACAAGCGGCTCAATACGCAGCGCAAGCCCGCGGCTTAATCGGGCGGAGAGCGCGATGAGCGCCTACAAGTCCGACTTCCTCAACACGCTCGCGAGCCGCGGCTTCATCCACCAGGTCTCGGAGCCCGAGGCGCTGGACGCGCTGGCGGTAAGGGGCGCCATCACCGGTTATATCGGCTTTGACTGCACAGCGGCATCGCTGCATGTCGGCTCGCTGCTCCCGATCATGATGCTCTACTGGATGCAGCAGACCGGGCACCGCCCGATTGCGCTGATGGGCGGCGGCACCACCCGCGTCGGCGATCCTTCGGGCAAGGACGAGAGCCGCCGCATCCTCACCGACGAGATCATCGGCGAGAACCTCAAGGGCATCCGCGCGATCTTCTCCAAGTTCTTGAAATTCGGCGAGGCCCCCGCCGGTGCGCTGATGAGCAACAATGCCGACTGGCTCAACACGCTCAACTACATCGATTTCCTGCGCGATGTCGGCAAGCACTTTTCCGTCAACCGCATGCTGTCCTTCGATTCCGTGAAGCTGCGGCTCGAGCGCCAGCAGGAGCTGTCGTTCCTCGAATTCAACTACATGATCCTGCAGGCCTACGACTTCGTCGAACTCTACAAGCGCACCGGCTGCGTGCTGCAGATGGGCGGCTCGGATCAGTGGGGTAACATCGTCAACGGCATCGATCTCGGCCGGCGCATGCATAATGCGCAGTTATTTGCGCTGACCTCACCGCTGATCACCACCTCGTCAGGCGCCAAGATGGGCAAGACCGCGGCGGGCGCCGTGTGGCTCAATGCCGACCTGCTCAGCCCCTACGACTACTGGCAATACTGGCGCAATACCGAAGACGCCGACGTCGCGCGCTTCCTCAAGCTGTTCACCGTTCTGCCGCTCGACGAGATCGCGCGGCTCGCGGCGCTGCGCGGGCAGGAGATCAACGAGGCGAAGAAGGTCTTGGCGACCGAAGCGACCGCACTGGTGCACGGCCGCGACGCCGCCACGCAGGCCGAAGCCACCGCGCGTAAAACCTTCGAGGAAGGCGCGCTGGCAGAGACGTTGCCAAGCATCGAGGTGAAGCGCGCCGAATTGGACAAAGGCCTCGGCGTGCTCAACGCCGCCGTCCTGGCCGGCCTTGTCGCCTCGACCGGCGAGGCGCGGCGTCAAATCAAAGGCGGTGGCATCCGCGTCAACGATGCGGCGGTCAGTGACGAACGCCTGATGCTCGCGGCCAAGGATCTGACGCCCGAGGGCGTGATCAAGCTGTCGCTCGGCAAGAAGCGCCACGTCCTGCTCAAGCCGGTCTAAGGCTGACTACCGCGTCGGCTCGGCGAAGCTGCCATTGGTGTCGCGGAACTCGAACAGCTTGCGCAGCAGGCCCGGCGCAACCGCGGACAGCGGATTGACCTTGATGCGCGTATTGCCTGGCGGCCCGGTCACCTCATAGGTGATGCCGAAGACGCCCTCATTGGGCCCATTGCCAAGGAACATGCCGAGGATCGGCAACTGCCCGAACATGTTGTTGAGACCATAAAGCGGCACGAAGGTGCCGCGCAGCAGCACCTCGTCGCGCGTGTAATCGATATTGCCGTCGATGGTGGCGCCGATCACCGGCCCGCGGACCACGCCGTCCCGCAGCGTCGTGCGGCCGGGCGTGCGCGTGAAGTCCACGTGCAGCTGAGTGAAATCGACATTGCTGGCGTTACGCATGTTGTTCGGCGCGTTCGCCAGCACCGGGTCGAGGCCTTGCTCACCGCGGATCGAGAAATCGCTGATGTTGAGGACACCGTCTTGCGGCGTCCCCTCCGCGTTCGGCGGGTCCATAGCCACCCACATCTTGCCACCGGTCAGGCGCGGATAGACGTCGGCCAGGCGGAACAGCGCCCCGGCATCGGTCGTCTCCAGATAAATCACCTGGCGATTGTTGAGTGAGCGCACGCGCAGGTCGCCGACGAGTGGCGCGTCGCGGCCGATGCGCGCGGACAGGCCGAAGCTGCGGATGCGTCCGGCGCGGCGCGATAGCTTGAGGTCGAGCGCGCGCAGTGCTTCACCGTGGAAGCCGGCGACAAGACCGAGCTTCACATCGAGATCGACGTCCGGGACCTTGCGCTTGCCGCGCACATCGTTCTGCGGCCCGCTCATCGAGGATTTGATGAAGTTGTGTCCGTCATAGACATCGCCGCGCATGACGACGCGGATGACATTATCAGTGCCCCGATCGGCCTTGAGCGTCAGCTTGTCGCCATCGGACATGGCGAACACGGGAAAGTTCGCCGACATCAGATCGCCATTGGCATCAAGCTCGACCGACCCACGCGCCACTGTCCCCGGCCCGTCGATGCTCAGATCGTCGAAGCGCGTCGTCTTGTCCTTCACCATAGTGAAGGTTGCGCGCGCAGCGCGGCCCGCCGGCTTCACCCAGCCGGGTAACAGGTTGTCGATTTTCGCCGGTCCGAGATCGAGCTCGGCATTGAAGCGCGTCTCCGGATCGTTGCCACCGACACGGCCGACGAGCTTGACCGGCACCGAGCCCGCAACGGTCGAGCCGAAGTCGATCCCGAGGCGGCCGCGCGCGGCATCATCGAGCGTCGTCTGCAGGCGCACCTCGGCGTCCGGCTCGCCGCTCACCTTGCGGAATTCGAGATTGGCCGGCGTGCCACCGATCTTCACGTCGCCCTTGATCTGATAGCCCTGCGGATTGCCCACCGCATGCAGCACCGTCGCCTCGACGCGCTGCCCGAGCATCACCTTGTCGGCCACGAAATTGGTGATGTCGCCGGCGATCGCATACGTGACCGCGCTCTTCGGCGGCTTCGGCATGATCGGTAGTGACACGGTCACCTGCGCGGTCACGGTGCCGCGGCTGGAGGACGGATCGAGCGGGAACCCGGCATCTTCGCGCAGCTTGTCCGTGGCGAGAAGCTCGGCGGCTGCGGCCAGCGATCCATCGAGGCGGAAGCGCGTGCGCGCAAGCGGAGGCTTCTGATGCGTATCGGCGATCTCGAACAGGCCGCCGGCGATGTTGAGCTTACGCGTCGCGGAGACGTCGAGCGTGCCGCGCCCGAGCGCGATGTTCGCAGTACCGCCGGTGATGCGCACGTTGAGATCGGCGTCGCGGATCGGCGGCAGGTTATCGACGGGGCGCAGCGTGGTGCCGCTGGTCTCGATCTCGACCGAGAGCCCCTCTTCCGGCATCGGCGGCCCGTCTTCCTTGAACGCCGGCAGCGGCGCGTTGGCAGCGATGACCAGACGCTCGACATTGCCGCTCGACACATGTCCGAGCACCCAATCATGCACGCCGCTGGCGATGAATTTCGGCCACATGCGCTTGAGCGCCGTCACCGACATTTTCGTCGCTGCCACTCCGAGCGTGAGCCGCGGCTCGGTCCCCGACGCGTCGAGATGTCCGGAGACCGCAAGACCGAGATCGATGCTGGAAAAATCCGCCTGATCGAGATCGATGCGCCGGTTGCCGGGATCGAGCCGCGCGCGCACAGCGATGCGATTGATGACCAGCGGGTTCTCGTCGGCGGCGCCGGTGAGCACGATGGTGCCGCCGCCGAGCCCGAGCGTCCAAGCGGTGGCCGGCGCCTGCGGCGCCTCTAGCTGCGCCATCAACGTGGCGCGATCGCTGCCGGAGACGATATGCAGATGCGGGATCTGCACGGTGCCGCGGCGGATGTCCCAGTCGAACGCAATCTCGACGCGATCGAGATTGATGCGCTGCGGCTTGCGGCCCATATCCGCGATGTAGCCGGCCTCGGCAAGGATGCGGCCGACCATGGTCAGCGGCGTGCCGTCAGCAGCGACCTCACCGCGAACGGACGCGGAGATCGGCAGGTCGGCTTCGAACTCGCCCTCGCCAAGCCGCAACGCCAGCAGCAGGTCCTTGGTGGAGACCTTGTCGGCTTCGAGCGCGATGTCGCGCAGCCCACCGTTCTTCGGCGCCACCGATGCCACGAGCTGCCAGGGACGCTGCTGGTCCTCGGAGCCGAGACGAAAGACGATTGCGCCGCCCTTCTGCCGGGTCAGGCTCAAATCGATATTGGTGAAGCTCCAGCGCTTGCCGTTGCGCTGATCGTCGACGCGAAGGTTGCCGCTCTTGAGACCGATTTCGCCGAGGTCGTAACCGTCGAGACCGCTGGCGCCGAGCCCGTCGATCCACAACAGCATGGCGGCGAACTCGGCGAAGGCGCCGCGTGCGGCTGCCGGCGGTACCGCACCGGATACCGCCGAGGCGGCATCGGGGGGCGGCAATGGCGGGCGCACGATCGCCGTCGTCGCGATCGGCCGCTTGTCGGCACCGGCAAACACGGTGATCTTGCCATCGGCCTCAATGCGCACCGCGAGCTCGGCGCCGACGAGGTTGAGACTCTGGGCGCGAATGCGGCCGCTCAGCAGGCTCGAGCCGGAGAGCCCGATTTCCGCCTTCGGAGCGCTCGCAACCACGGTGCCGTCGGCATCGCGCACGACGATGTCGCGGATGCGCAGCGCCGTGTGACCGCCCTCAGTCCGCTCGAGCTGCGTGCCGCCGACCTCGACCTTGTGACTGCTGCCAAAATTCTGCTCGATCGCCGCGGTGAGCCACGGCGTCGCGATGTCGAGCTCGATCGGGCCGCTCGACAGACGCCACCACAGCCCGCCGAGCCCGATGACGACCACGCCGACCACTGCGGCCGCGACATAGGACAATCGGCGCACCAAAGGTCGCCGCATCCAGGCAAGGAAGCGCGTGCGCCAACGCTTGAGCCAATGCTTCGGACCATGCGGAGCGCCACGGTGGTGGCGCTGGTGCAGGCCACGGGCAATAGCCTCCAGCCTGTGCAGAGCCGCGCGCCGCGAATGAGTACCTTTGGCTGTCATGCCCAGTTGGGCGCCCCTCGTCCGCCGCGCGACTGCGCGCAACTATCGCCCTAACTGCGGCGATTCGCCTATTTTGAGTGCCCCCAAGCCCGGTCCAACGCGTGTGACCCGGCTGCGATGATCCCGCCTCGCATGGTAAGTCCCTCTTTGACCGATCGAAAGCGACGAAAGGAAGGCATCCATGGCCGAACAGCCTGCCGAAGGCGCCCGCGCCCCCGCATTCAAGCTGCCCCGCGACGGCGGTGGGACGGTATCGCTCAACGATTTCAAAGGCCGCAAGCTGGTCCTGTTTTTCTATCCCAAGGCCGACACCGGGGGCTGCACGCGCGAGGCCATTGGCTTCTCCAAGCTGCAGAAGGCTTTCGCCAAGGCAGATACCGATGTCGTCGGCGTCTCCGCCGATCCGGTAAAGGCGCAGGACAAGTTCAAGGCTAAGCATGACCTCACCATGCCGCTTGGCTCGGACGAGACCCACAAGATGCTCGAGGCCTATGGCGCGTGGGGCAAGAAATCCATGTATGGGCGCACCTTCATGGGGGTGATGCGCAAGACGTTCCTGATCGACGCCGATGGCCGCATCGCCCGCGTCTGGCCGAAGGTCGCCATCGATGGTCATGCGGAGGAGGTCCTCGCCGCCGCCAAGGCACTCTGAACGGCCCAAAACGATCCGGATTTGCGAATAATTAACTATAAAACCCGCAAATTGACGCGCTGATGCACCGTCCGGCTCGATCCGGGCCGGCAGGGAGCGTCGATGTCGCATCCGTTCAAGCCGTTTCACCGACAGGCCGCTGCGGGCGCCCGATCCGTTGCAGCCGCCGCGCGGCGCAGCGATTACACCTTCGGCCATGCCGGACATCAGGTCCGGCTCGGGCCGGTCGCGTTCTGGATCGTCGTCGGCACACTGGTGATCATGGCCGGCTGGTCGATCGCCACCGGCACCTATTTCGCCTTTCGCGACGACGTGCTCACGCGCCTGATCTCGCGCCAGGCCGAGATGCAGTTCGCCTATGAAGACCGCATTGCCGAGCTGCGCGCACAGGTGGACCGCATCACCAGCCGGCAACTGCTCGACCAGGAGCAGTTCGAGCAGAAGCTCGATGCACTGATCCGCCGCCAATCGGTGCTAGAGCAGCGAAGCTCGGCCTTGGGCAGCATCGGCGCCGATCCGATGCCGACCGGCTCGATCCCGCACGGCCGCGGCGCCGACGCCACATCAGCGCGACCGCTGCGGCCCTCGCCCATTAGCGACACCGCCGTCTTCGTGGCGCCACCCGATCGCGAAGCACGGCTGGAGTCCCGCATCCCGGCGCAACGGCCCGCGCCACGCGTGCTGGCGCATGCGGGTGCCGGGGGGCTCGACGGCATGCTTTCGCGTATGACGCTGGCGCTCGACCGCGTCGAGACCAAGCAGACGGCCACACTGAATTCGCTGGAAGAGACTTATGACGGCAAGCTCAAGCGCATGCGCGGCGTGCTCGCCGATCTCGGCGTCAGCCCGGGCAAGGGCGGCGCCATCGCCGGCATGGGCGGGCCCTATGTGCCGGTGAGGCCGCCATCGAGCCACGCCAGCCCCTTCGAGCGGCAGGTCTATCGCATCGCGCTCGCGCGCGCGGAGGTCGACCGCTACACGCACACGCTGGCCACCGTGCCCGTACGCAAGCCCGTGTTCGGCGAGATCGACATGAGCTCGCCCTTCGGCATGCGCATGGATCCGTTCGTCAAAGGTCCGGCCATCCACACCGGCCTCGACATGCGCGGCGACATCGGTGATCCCGTGCGCGTCACCGCCAATGGGACGGTGACCACTGCCGGCTGGAACGGCGGCTACGGAAAGATGGTCGAGGTCGATCACGGCAACGGCCTGACCACGCGCTACGGGCATCTCTCGGAGATCGATGTGCGCGTCGGCGAGAAAGTTCGCATCGGTCAGGTGATCGGCAAAATCGGCTCGACCGGCCGCTCGACCGGGCCGCATCTGCACTACGAGACCCGCATCGACGACCAGGCGGTCGACCCGCAGCGCTTCCTGCGCGCCGGCGTGCGGCTCGGGACGATGTGATTTCTAATACAGATTGCTAGCTTCGAGGATTTCCTGGCCCATCAGGACGCAGTCGCCTTTGATCTGCGCATAGATGAAGCGCATCCGATAATCCGCCTTGTAGATGTGGCCCCAGATTTCGAGCACGTCGAAGTGCCCGCTGCCCTTGAGCGCCTTGATCGGCGGCAGCACCTTCACCGTATCCTCGACGCTGAAATTCTGCGCCGGATCGTCCATCCCATACTGCAGATGCAGCAGCGGCTTCGCCTTGGCGATCGCATCAGCGGCGCAATGATGCGTTTGCGCGTGAGCAGATGCCGCGATGGTCAGGAACAGCGCGGCAAGGCCAAGCTTCATCGTGCGCGCCCTACTCCACATCCTCGACGTCCGTCGGCTCGCCACCAAAGGCCTTCTGCGCCAGCGCCGCGTGCATGAACTGATCGAGATCGCCGTCGAGCACGCCGCCGGTGTTCGAGGTGGAGACGCCGGTGCGCAGGTCCTTCACCATCTGATAGGGCTGCAGCACATACGAGCGGATCTGGTGGCCCCAGCCGATGTCGGTCTTCGCCGCCTGCTCGGCCGCTGCTTTCTCCTCACGCTTCTTCAGCTCGCGCTCATAGAGCCGCGCGCGCAGCATGTCCCACGCTTTCGCGCGGTTCTTGTGCTGCGAGCGTTCCGCCTGAACCACCACCGCGATGCCCGTCGGGATATGCGTGAGCCGTACCGCGGATTCGGTCTTGTTGACGTGCTGGCCGCCGGCGCCGCCTGAGCGCATCGTGTCGGTGCGCACGTCCTTCTCGTCGATCTCGATCTTGATGCGATCGTCGACCACCGGGTAGACGCTCACCCCGGCGAACGAGGTGTGCCGCCGCGCGTTGGCGTCGAATGGCGAGATGCGCACCAGGCGATGCACGCCGTTCTCGCTCTTGAGCCAGCCATAGGCGTTATGCCCTTTGACCTGGATGGTCGCCGATTTGAGCCCGGCGCCCTCGCCCGCGGTCTCTTCCAGAAATTCGACCTTGTAGCCGTGCTGCTCGGCCCAGCGCGTATACATGCGCATGAGCATCTCGGCCCAGTCCTGGCTCTCGGTGCCGCCCGAACCCGCATGCACCTCGAGGAAGCTGTCATTGGCGTCGGCTTCGCCGGAGAGCAGCGCTTCGAGCTGGCGCCGCTCGACCTCGGCCTTGAGCGCCTTGAGCGCGTTCTCCGCCTCGGTGACGACGCCCTGATCCTTCTCGGATTCGCCGAGCTCGATGAGCATCAACTGGTCGTCGAGGTCGCGCTCGATGCGGCCGATGGCGTTGAGCTGGTCGTCGAGCGCATTGCGCTCCTGCATGACACGCTGCGCGCGCGCCTGGTCGTTCCACAGATTGGGGTCTTCAGCCTCGCGGTTGAGCTCGGCTAGCCGTTGCTGCGACGTGTCGAAGTCAAAGATGCCTCCTCAGCAGTCCGACCGACTGCTTGATGTCTTCGACGATGCTTTGAATTTCCGCGCGCATTGCTTTTCTTCGACCGTGACCAGAATGAGAGAGATTAGCTTAGCCGCGCCGGCCCCTCGCTTCGCTCGGCGGCGCGGCGTGGATGTAGCGAGCGATTGCGCTGAAGGCAAGGAGCGTTGCGCCCTACCAGCCGTTGATGCGCGCCCAGCGATCGACGACCGCGCCATCGCGCACGACATGGAACGTGTCGTAACCGGCGCAGGTGATGCAGGCGTGATTCGGCAGGATACGGACCTGGCTGCCGACCGGCAGGCGTGCGAACCACGCCTCGTCGTCGATGGCGATGGTGCCGTGCTCCTGGTGCACAACCGTCACCGATAGCGTCCCCAGCCGCTCGACGCTCACCGGATCGCACACATAGCCGTAGCCGGCATCGGGCAGAAAGCGATTAGCGCCAATGTCCTTGGAGAGCGCCAGCGCACCCGCGTCGATAATGAGCGAGCGGCCAGGCCGATTGTGCCCGATCACCGACGCCAGGACAGAAGCCGCAATCTCGTCGGCACGGCACATTTTGCGGGAAAGCTGCGACAGGTCCCAGACCATGTAGATACCGGCGCGCACCTCGGTGACGCCGGGAAGCGCACGCGCCATCAACGCGGTCGGGCTCGAGCCGACGCTCACGATCTCGCAAGCGATTCCGGCGGCGCGGATCGCGGTCGCCGCGTCGGCCGCGGCGCGGCGCTCGTCCTCGGCAATCGCAATCACCTGTTTCGGATCGTCGGTACCGTAGGAGTGTCCGGCATGGCTCATCACGCCGCGCAACGTGAGGCCCGGAGCCTGTGTAATCGCCTTGGCGAGCGTCACGATTGCTGGATCGCCTGCCGGCAGTCCGCTGCGGTGCTCGCCGCAATCGATCTCGATGAGGAACGGAAGCTCGATATTCCGCTCCCTTGCGAACGCCGAGGCTTGCGCCACCACGTCGGCTGAATCCGTCACCAGCAGCAGATCGCAGCCGGTTGCGGCCTTGATGCGGGCGACATGCGCGAGCTTCTGCGGGACGATCGTTGCGGCATAAAGAATGTCGCGATAGCCCGCGGCCGCGAAATACTCGGCTTCGCGCAGCGTCGAGACCGTGATGCGCGGCGTCTCACCTGCTAGCGCGCGCTTCGCCACGTCGAGCGATTTCGCGGTTTTCAGATGCGGACGCAGTGCAACGCCGAGGTCGCGGCAGCGCTCGCGCATGCGCGCGCAGTTGCGTTCCAGCCGGTCGACATCGAGGAGGAGCGCGGGCGTTTCCAGCCGCGCAAGAGGATCGTTCATTGCCTCAGGAAGACAGGTCGCGCGCGACGAAGCAAGGCTAGCGCCGCACTAATAGAGCCCGCCGGTCCCCGAGCGCACGGCGCGATCGGCATCAGGCGACACGCCGCCACCGCCATAGGTGCCACCGCCGTAGCTGCCGTCCTGCCCGATCACCGCCATGCTGTCCGGCGGCGCCGTGCCCGGCTTGAAGGCTTCAAGGATCGCCTTCTCGGTCGTCGGTCCCGCGCGCAGCCCTGTTTTGGCGTCGACGCGGATGAGCTTGATGCCGGCGGGCACACGGAACGGCATCGCCGGCTTGTCGGCGAGCGCGACTTTCAGGAAATCCTTCACCACCGGCGCGGCGATGTGGCCGCCCGTGGCGCCGCGCGCGAGATGCCGCGGCTTGTCGTAGCCCATGTAGACGCCGACTGCGATGTCCGGCGTGTAGCCGATGAACCAGACGTCTTTCTCGTCGTTGGTGGTGCCGGTCTTGCCGGCGACCGGCTTGCCCACCTCGCGCAGCACCGTGCCGGTGCCGCGGATCACCACGCCCTCGAGCATCGACGTGATCTGGTAGGCCGTCATCGGGTCGAGCACCTGCTCGCGCCGGTCGATCAGCGTCGGCTCTGCCTGGTTCGCCCACTTCTGCGCATCGCAGCCGCGGCATTCGCGTTCATCGTGCTTGTAGACGGTGTGGCCGTAACGATCCTGGATGCGATCGATCAGCGTCGGCTTCACGCGGCGCCCGCCATTGTCGAACATCGAATAGGCGGTGACCATGCGCAGCAGCGTGGTCTCGCCGGCGCCGAGCGCGAAGGAGAGATAAGGCGGCAGATCGTCATAGACGCCGAAGCGCTTGGCATATTCGGCGATCAGCGGCATGCCGATATCCTGCGCAAGCCGCACCGTCATCACGTTGCGCGAATGCTCGATGCCGAAGCGCAGCGTCGACGGTCCATAGAAATTGCCTTCATAGTTTTCCGGCCGCCACACGCCCTGCCCTGGCCCCTGGTCGATCTCCAGCGGTGCGTCGAGCACCAGCGTCGACGGCGTGTAGCCGTTGTCGAGCGCGGCCGCGTAGACGATCGGCTTGAACGAGGAGCCCGGCTGGCGCAGCGCCTGCGTCGCGCGGTTGAACTGGCTCTGGTCGTAGGAGAAACCGCCGACCATCGCGAGCACGCGGCCGGTCCACGGATCCATGGCGACGAGCGCACCGGAAATCTCCGGCACCTGGCGCAGGCGGAATTGGCCCGCCGTCTTCGCCGGCTCGACATAGATCACGTCGCCCGGCGCCACGACCTGCGTCACCTTGGTGATCGCCTTTGCCGGGCCGGAAGCGGGCTTCGCCCATTTGACGCCTTCGACCGGCAGGATGCCGGTGGTGCGCTCCTTGTTGATATAGCCGCCCGGTTCGCGCGGCGGCTGCAAGCCGATGCGCGCCGACTGATCGGTGACATCGAGCACGACGGCGAGCTGCATCGGCGCGACGTCGTTGAGCGCTTTGACGTCGGCGAGCTTCACGCCCCAATCACCCGTGATGTCGATCTTGGTCACCGGCCCGCGAAAGCCTTCGCGCTCGTCGAAAGTCTCCAGCCCGTTGACCAGCACATTGCGCGCAAGCACTTGCAGCTTCGGATCGAGCGAGGTGCGCACCGACAGGCCGCCCTCATAGAGCTTCTTCTCGCCGTAGCGCTCGTAGATCTCGCGGCGCACTTCCTCGGCGAAGTATTCGGCGGCGAACTGACGCGAGCCGGTCGGGCGCGCGGTGACGTTCAGCGGTTCCTTCTTGGCCTTCTCGCCGTCGGCGGCCTTGATGGCGCCACCCTCGACCATACGGTCGATCACCCAGTTGCGGCGCTCGATGGCACGCTCGCGCTGGCGGAACGGATTGTAGTTGTTCGGCGCTTTCGGCAGCGAGGCCAGATAGGCGGCCTCAGCGATCGAAAGCTCGTGCACCGACTTGTCGAAATAAAGCAGCGACGCCGCGGCCACGCCGTAGGCGCCGAGACCGAGATAGATTTCGTTGAGATAGAGCTCGAGGATCTTGTCCTTCGAGTAAGTGCGCTCGATCTTCAAAGCCAGCAGCGCTTCCTTGATCTTGCGCTGGAACGACACCTCGTTGGTGAGCAGGAAGTTCTTCGCCACCTGCTGCGTGATCGTCGAGGCGCCTTGCGGGCGGCGGCCCGAGCCGTAGTTCTGCACGAACACCAGGCCGGCGCGCAGAATGCCGCCGAAATCCAGCCCGCCATGCTCGTAGAAATTCTTGTCCTCGGCTGAGAGGAAGGCATTGATGACGAGCTTTGGCACCGCCTGGATCGGGATATAGAGCCGGCGCTGATTGGCGTATTCGGCAAGCAGCGAGCCGTCGGCCGCATGCACGCGCGTCATCACCGGCGGCTCGTAGTCCTGCAGCTGCGAGTAGTCCGGCAGGTCCTTGGAGAAATGCCAAAGCAGGCCCGCAGTCGCGGCAACCCCAACCACGAAGAGGATGGTTCCGGCGGCGAACAGAAAGCCGAAAAAGCGCAAGATCAGCTTCATCCGCGATGTCCCGCCCTACCGCTTCGCGTCCATGTCCGTTCGCGGCATTGCCGCCCGAAACGCCAAAATACAAGATTCTTCAAGGACTCGCTGCACCGCACCGCCACGCTCCGGCGCGGCTTATGAGGTCGCGCTCTTTTTTGTTGAAACTGAGGCCGAAGTTCCTTGTCCGATCCTCAGTTCGCCCCGGCGGTCGTCCCCGCGATCCGCGGGGCAAAGAAGGTGTCGACCGCCTGCACAATGGAATCCGCCGTGTGCGAACGCCAGGGTCCTGACATCAATTGCTTGAGATCGTCCTTGGTCGACATGTAGCCGAGCTCGACCAGGACCGACGGCACGTCCGGCGCCTTGAGCACCTTGAAGCCCGCGGACTTCATCGGGTGCTTGTGCATGCGCGCCACCTTTTTCATCTCTCCCTCGAGCGTGCGCGCGAATTGTGCCGAGAAGCCCTTGGTCTCGCGCTGCGCCAGGTCGATCAGGATGTCGGCGACGTCGTTCGGCTCCGAGGTGAGATCGACGCCGGCAATCACGTCGGCCCGGTTTTCGTCCTCGGCGAGCCGCGCGGCTTCCGCATCCGAGGCGGTTTCCGAGAGCGTATAGATGCTCGCCCCCTGCGCCTCGCCTTCGTTCTTCGGCACCGCGTCGGCATGGATCGACATGAACAGTGCCGCCTGGCGCGTGCGGGCAAAGCGCACGCGTTCCTCGAGAGGCACGAAAGTGTCGTCGGTGCGTGTCATCGCCACGCGGTATTTGCCGCTCTGCTCGAGCTTGTCGCGCAGCATCAGCGCGAAATCGAGCACGATGGACTTCTCCATCTCGCCGCTCGCCGCCTTGGTGCCGTTGTCGATGCCGCCATGGCCCGGATCGATAACGATGAGCGGGCGCGGATCGCCGGCAGCAGTCCGCGCCGGCGGCGCACCCGCAGGTCCGCTGTCCGACCTGTGCGCGGGTGTGATGCGCGTGCGGCTGTCGAGTGCCATGTTGCGCAGGAAGGTTTCGCGGTCGGAGGCGGCGAGATCCAGCACGAGACGCGCCGGCTGACCGTCGCCGGCGTCGAGCGTGAATGACTTCTCGATGCGCACCGGACCTTTGGTGTCGATGACGATGCGGGAGCCGCCCTGCATCACCAAGCCAAAGCGGAACGCTTTGACCAGGCCGCGACCTTTCTCTCCAGCGCTCGCGGGAAGCTGGAAGGTCACCTGCGGCAGGTCAATGACCACCCGGTAAGGGTCGGCGAGCGTGAACGCCGCCATGTCCACCTTGCGCGACAAATCGACGACGAAACGGGTCTGGCTGTCGTCGCCGCCAAGCCGCGCATCGGTTGCAACCGGGAATAGGTCGCCCTTCGGGGCGTCGGCTTTGGCTGGCAGGCCGGCCGCGTTGGTCCGTTCCGCCGCCCGGGCACTATGCGGCAGCCCCCCGGCCGCGGCCAAAGCGGCGATGGCGACAGTCAGAATCGCTGCGCGAACAGCCACGAATCCGGCCCCCTTTTGGGCACCTTCTACTCCCAATAGCGGCGGCACGGTTAACGGAACTTCAATATCCACGCGCGATCCACCGTGAGTGTTGCCCGCGAGCGACGGCTCCCTTGCCATCAACCAGCGAGGGCCGTATGTAGAGCTTGCTGACGGTTAAACAGTTCCGGTTGTGCTGCGTTCGGGCCTCCGGCACGCCCGCCAAGGGTCGCATTGCTCGACGAGCAGGCGAACGAAGCGGGTTTAGAGCCGATGCCCTTGTGAGGACGACCGCGACGGTGTGCAGCCGTGACGCCTGCGCTCCAACGACCGTAAGCACTTGAAACAGCGGCCGCGCTTTTGCGCTGCCGCCGCCTACGGATCGCAGTCCATGCTGCAAGCGCTAATCGGAGCTCCGTGCTGCCGCCAATGCGATGACATCGCGGCGGTCACCGGGGGCCTGCGCGCCGAGTTCCAGCATGACCGCGGCTTCTCTCCCTTCAACCGCAATCAGGCAGTCCCCCTTGCGCGCCCCGGGGCGCGCGCAGGCGGACGAGCCTCAGTGAGACATGGCAATGGCCAACAAAATGTTGATCGACGCGACACATCCCGAGGAGACCCGGGTGGTCGTTCTGCGCGGCAATCGCGTCGAGGAATTCGACTTCGAATCGGCTAATCGCAAGCAGCTTCGCGGCAATATCTATCTCGCCAAGGTGACGCGCGTCGAACCGTCGCTGCAGGCGGCATTCGTCGAGTATGGCGGCAATCGCCATGGCTTCCTGGCGTTCTCGGAAATCCATCCTGACTACTACCAGATCCCGGTCGCCGACCGGCAGGCGCTGCTCGCCGAGGAAGAGCGCGTGGAACGCGCGGCCGACGCCGAGGCCGACCACCGCGCCGGCCGCGGCCGCCATCGCGGACGCAATGCGGAGCGCTCGCGCGGCCGTGACGTCGTGCGCAGCGAACAAGCTGCCGGGGAAGGAGGCGTGCCTGAAGCGGACGAGATCTCCGCCGAGGGGCACGTCGATACTGCGGCCGCGGATACCGGCGCCAGCGAAGGCGCCCTCGCCGAGGCGACGCCGGCCGCCGAGCAAAGCGAGCCGACGGAGCCTGCTTTCATCGCCGAAACATCGCAGCCGGTGACCGGAGAAGCGCCGCAGGAAGGCACCGAACCGGCCCCGGTTGTCGCCGAAGGCGCCGAAGCAGCAGCCATGGACGAGCACGCGGCGGAGTCGCACGACACTGGCGAGCATGCCGAGAGCACCCCGCAGGGCGATGGGCCCGGCGCCGAAGAGATCCACGAAGAGGAAAGTGTCGAGTCGGTCGGCGGTGCCGATGCGCTCGAGGAGGTGCAGGAGCGCCTGCCACGCGTGCGCCCGCGCCAGTACAAGATCCAAGAGGTGATCAAGCGTCGCCAGGTGATGCTGGTGCAGGTGGTCAAGGAAGAGCGCGGCACCAAAGGCGCGGCACTCACCACCTACCTCTCCCTCGCCGGCCGCTATTCGGTGCTGATGCCGAACACCGCGCGCGGCGGCGGCATCAGCCGCAAGATCACCAGCGCCGATGACCGCAAGCGCCTCAAGGAGATCGCGCAGGATCTGGAAGTGCCGGAGGGCATGGGCGTGATCCTGCGCACCGCCGGCGCCAACCGCACCAAGACCGAGGTCAAGCGCGACTTCGAATATCTCCTGCGCATGTGGGAGACGGTGCGCGACTTGACGCTGAAGTCGAGCGCTCCGACGCTGGTTTACGAGGAAGGCTCGCTGGTCAAACGCTCGATCCGCGACCTCTACAACAAGGACATCGACGAGGTCATCGTCTCCGGCGACGAGGCACAGAAGGAAGCCAAGGACTTCATGCGCATGCTCATGCCGAGCCATGCGAAGAACGTGAAGCTCTACAAGGACACCCAACCGCTGTTCACGCGCTACGGCATCGAGAGCCAGCTCGACGCGATGTTCTCGCCGGTCGTGCAGCTCAAGTCCGGCGGCTACATCGTTCTCAACCAGGCCGAAGCGCTGGTCGCCATCGACGTGAACTCCGGACGCGCGACGCGCGAGCATCACATCGAGGACACGGCGCTCAAGACCAATCTCGAAGCCGCCGAGGAAATCGCGCGGCAGCTGCGCCTGCGCGATCTCGCCGGCCTCATCGTCATCGACTTCATCGACATGGACGAGGGCCGCAACAATCGGTCGGTCGAGCGCCGGCTCAAGGAATGCCTCAAGCACGATCGTGCGCGCATCCAGGTCGGACGCATCTCGCATTTCGGCCTGCTGGAAATGTCGCGCCAGCGCATCCGCACGTCGGTGCTGGAGAGCTCGACGGAGAAATGCCCGATCTGCGGCGGCTCCGGACATGTGCGCTCGGTCTCCTCGGTCACGCTGCAGCTCTTGCGCGCGGTGGAGGAAATGCTGATCAAGGGCGCGACGCACAATCTGATCGTGCGCACGCGCGCGGAAGTCGCGCTCTACGTGCTCAATCAGAAGCGCAGCCATCTCCGCGCGCTGGAAGAGCGCTTCCGTATCACCATCACCATCTCCGCTGACGCGACCATCGTCGGGCAGCAGAGCTTCGTCATCGAGCGCGGCGAGCAGGTGCATACGCCGGAAGCCGCGCGCGCTCTCGCGGCGCAGGCGGAGCCGATTTCGCCGATCGTCGAGGAGGAAGAAGAGGACGTCGTCGAGACCGATGCCGAGCTCGAAGCCGAGGCGGAAGCCGCTGCGGGCGAAGACGTCGAGCAGGACGCGCAACCGGCGCCCGATGGCGAGCATGAACGCGAGGACGGCGGCCGGCGACGCCGACGCCGACGGCGGCGCGGCGGGCGCGGCCGTGGCGAAGGACGCGAACCGCGTTCCGAAGGCGGTCAGCCCGCCGCAGAGCACGCGCCTGCGCAATTCGCGCCGGATGCCGCGCCCGAGCAGCACGCCGATGATTTCGGCGGTGGCGAGATGCAGCCACACGAGGATGAGGGCGGCGACGCGCCCGTATTCGAGGGGCGGCAGAACGGCGATCAGCAGGGCGGCAACGGCGAAGGCCGGCGCCGACGCCGGCGCGGCCGCCGCGGCGGACGCCGGCATCGTCGCAACGGCGATCAGCCCTATGGCGAGCAGCCATTCGCACCCGCAGAATTCCAGGGCAATGTCGAGCCCGAGGCGCACGAGGCCGCGCACGATCTCGATCAGCCGCGGGCTTATGAGCAGCCGCGTTTCGAGCCTTCGGCACCATCCGACGAGGAGCGTGCGGCTCCAGCCGGCGAAGCGCCAGCACCCGCGCCCTCGCCTGCGGAAAGCGACGCGCCGCGGCGGCGCTCGACGGTTCGCGAGGCTGCTCCGGTGGCCGCGAGCGCGCCGACCCCGGCGCCTTCGCCCGCGCCGTCAGCGCCAGCGCAGCCTCCCGTCGTGGTATCCGGTCCTGAGCCCGAAGCCGGGCCGCCCAAGCGCGGCTGGTGGGGTCGTCGCCTGATGGGCGACAAGGGATAATGCGCTCGGCCTGGGTCGAGCGCGACGCAAAGGCCGCGGTCGATCACTACGCCGCGGCCGGCATCGCCAGCGATCTGGCGCTCCGCGTCTACACGACGCGGCTTCTTGGCCGCGATCCCAAGCTCGTCCTGCATGGCGGCGGCAATACCTCCGTCAAGACGCGGATGCCTGACCTGCTCGGCACCGAGACCGACGTGCTCTGCGTCAAAGGTTCTGGCTGGGACATGGGCACGATCGAGCCCGCCGGCCTGCCCGCGGTGCGGCTCGCCGAGCTCCGCACGCTACGATCGCGTGAGACGCTGACCGACGAGGACATGGTGCGCGTCCAGCGCGCCAACCTGCTCGATCCGATGGCGCCGAACCCTTCGGTCGAAACCTTGCTGCACGCCTTCCTGCCGCACGCCTTCGTCGACCACACGCATTCATCCGCCGTGCTGGCGCTGGTCGATCAGCCCGACAGCCGCAAGCTCTGCGCGGAGGTCTATGACGGGCAGATGGGCTTCGTGCCCTACATCATGCCGGGCTTTGCGCTGGCGCGCGAAGCCGCAGCCGTGTTCGAGAACGATCCAAAGGTCGAGGGCCTGATCCTCGACAAGCACGGCATCTTCACCTTCGGTGCCGATGCCCGCGAAGCCTACGAACGCATGATCGCCATGGTCACGCGCGCAGAGGAGCGGCTCGCGCGCGGACGCAAATCAGTCTTCGTCACCGCGCAATTGCCGCAAGCGCTCGCTACGCGCGCAGCGGTTATGCCGCTCCTGCGCGGCGCCTGCAGCTTGGCGGACGACAAGATCGAAGGCGCCTGGCGGCGGCTCATCCTCGACGTCCGTGCTGGCGACGCGGTGCTCAATTTCGTCAATGGCGCCGAGCTTGCACGTTACGGGCGCCAGGGCGTGGTCACGCCCGACCACACCATCCGCACCAAGAACTGGCCGCTGATCGCGCCCGCGCCGGAAGACGGCAAGAGCGAAGATTTCCGCTACGCATTGCGCGCTGCCGTCACTGCCTTCATCGATGAGTACAAGACCTATTTCGCGCGCAATAATGCGCGCGTCGGCGGCAACCGCACGATGCTCGATCCGCTGCCGCGGGTGGTGCTCGTTCCGGGCATCGGTCTCATTGGCCTCGGCCGCAGCAAGAAGGACGCGAAGGTCGCGGCCGACCTCGCGCAAGCCGCCGTCGAAGCGATCACCGACGCCGAAGCGATCGGACGCTACACGCCGATCGGCGAAGCCGACATGTTCGACGTCGAATACTGGTCGCTGGAGCAAGTCAAGCTCGGCGGAGCGAAAGAGCTGCCGCTCGCCGGACAGGTCGCCGTCGTCACCGGTGGCGGCGGCGCCATCGGTTTTGCCACGGCAAAGGCGTTCGCCGCGGCCGGCGCCGAAGTCGCCCTGCTCGACATCGACGAGCGCGGAGCCAAGGACAAAGCCAAGGCCGTCAGCGCCGCGGCGCTCGGTGTGCGTTGCGACGTCACCGATCCAGCGTCGGTGCGCACCGCATTCGACACCGTCGTCGAGACCTTCGGCGGCATCGACATCCTCGTCTCCAATGCCGGCGCCGCCTGGCAGGGCCGCATCGGCGAGGTTGACGAGGCGCTGCTGCGCAAAAGCTTCGAGCTCAATTTCTTCGCGCATCAACGCGTCGCTCAGGCCGCGGTGAAGATCATGCTGGCGCAGGGCACCGGCGGCTGCCTTCTGTTCAATGTCTCGAAGCAAGCCATCAATCCGGGGCCGAATTTCGGCCCCTATGGCCTGCCCAAGGCGGCGACGCTGTTTCTGGTGCGTCAATACGCGCTCGACTACGGGGCCGACGGCATCCGCGCCAATGCAGTGAACGCCGATCGCATCCGCTCCGGCCTGCTCACGCCCGACTTCATCGCCGAGCGTTCCAAGGCCCGCGGCCTCAGCGAGAAGGATTATATGAGCGGCAATCTGCTCGGTCGCGAAGTCACAGCGCAGGACGTGGCGCAGGCGTTCCTTGCGCAGGCGCTGGCACTCAAGACCACAGCCGACGTCACCACCGTCGACGGCGGCAACATCGCGGCGGCGCTGCGCTAAGGTCGACCTTCGGGGCAAAGCCCTTTACGCTTCCCTGCCCGCGCCTATATCGAGGAAATCATCGCGTTGCAGGAGTTTGCCGCCATGTCCGCGCTCGCCGAAATCGATGCTCTGCCGCTCTCCGTCGAAGCAACACTCAACTACATCGTCAACACCGGAGAGAAGATTTTCACCGAGACCGGCACGCCCGGATCGATGGACACGCGGTCCGGCGGCATCAAGGACGCGCGCCGCGTCACCATCCACAGCGGACGCCCGCATGTGAACGAGTTCACGCTCGACGAGGCCGGCTTCCGCTTTGTTCCGCATCCGACCGCGATGCGCGACTTCTACGACGAGGCCGAGCTGCGCCGCGTCTACTATCCGGAGATGGAGGCGCTGATCAAAGCACACAGCGGCGCGACCCGCGTCGTCGTGTTCGACCACACGCTGCGCACGTCCGACGATGCCGAGCGCGCGGCGCGCAAGATCCGCGAAGCCGTGCCGCGCGTGCATAACGATTACACCGAGTGGTCCGGCCCGCAGCGGTTGCGCGACATCCTGCCCGACGAGGCGGACGCGCTCCTGCAGCGGCGCTTCGCCATCATCCAGGTGTGGCGGCCGATCCGGCATCCGGTCGAAAGCTTCCCGCTGGCGATCGCCGATGCGCGTAGCGTATCGTTCGACGATTTCATCATCTCCGAGCGCCGCTATCCCAACCGCGTCGGACAGACCTACGCCATCACCTACAATCCGGCGCACCGCTGGTACTGGTTTCCGCGCATGCAGCGTGACGAGGCGCTGGTGTTCAAGGTCTACGACTCGGCGAAGGATGGCCGCGCCCGCTGGACCGCGCACACCGCCTTCGATGATCCGTCCTCGCCGCCGCATGCGCGGCCGCGCGAAAGCATCGAGATTCGCACGCTGGCGTTCTTTTAAGCGGCAGCGCTTACGCCGCGCGGCGCAGCCCCTCCGGACGTTGCGTCGCCTGCATGCTGGGGCGCGCATTCATGCGCGCAAGCCAGGCTTCGAGCTGCGTGCCTTTGATCAGCGCCTGGCCTTCGGGCGTCACCGCGAAGAAGTCGAGCTGCGGTGCCAGGATCAGATCGGCGATCGTCAGCTGCTCGCCGGTGAGGAACTGTTGTTTGCCGAGCAGCCGGTCGAGCTCGGCAATGCAGGTCTTGCCCATGGGTAAGGCCGCCGCGATCGCCGCCTCGTCCGGCGTGCTGCCGCGAAACGCTGGCCCAATGATGCGCTGGAACACGATGACCGCGGCGACCTTGGGGAAGAAGTACCAATCATTGATGCCGATGATCTGGTTCATGCGCGCCGCCACGCGCGCATCGCTCGGCTCGAACACGGGCTCCGGGAAGATGTCGTCGAGATAGCGCAGGATCGCCTGCGTCTCATAGAGACAGAAATCGCCATGCTCGAGCGTCGGCACCCGGCCGAACGGATTCTTCTGCAGATAGCTTTCGCTCTTGGAATCGCCCGGACCCATCACCTTCAGGCGATAGGCGGCATCCTTCTCGCGCAGGCTCATTTCGACCGCGCGCAGGAACGGGCTTCCCGGCACTCCGTGGACGACGATCTCGGACATGGCACACTCCTCTGTCATTTCTGTCATTGACTGGCGTTCTGCGCGAATAGCGCCAGCAGGCCGCCCCACCCGCCTTCGGAATCGATCGTGGCGCGGAAGCCCTCGGCGCGCTCGCCGAAGCGTTCGAGGTCGCGATGCTCGAGCTCGACACGCGTGGCGTTCGCGCCCTCGGGCAGAAAGCGCACCTCGACTTCGGTGATCAGGCCGGCGTCATATTGCCAGTCGGCGCTGAGCTGCCAGGCCAGCACCAGCCGCGACGGCGGCTCGAAGACGAGCACCTTGCCGACCTCGCATTCGACACCGTCGACGCCGCGCTCGAACCAGCGGCCACCCGGCTTGGGCTCAATAACGAATGTCTCGGGATCGGATTTCCCGATGTGATGCGACTTCGGCCACCAGCGCCCCATACCGGCCGTGAACACATCGAAGGCGCGTTGCGGCGGCGCGTTGACGCGCACCGTCTTGCGCACCGGTGCTGGTGTGATGGTCTTGTTCATCGCCGCTTCCCTTCCGGACGTTCGACTTCCGCGGCAAAGGCCGCGAGCGCGTCGTCCCAGAACTGGTCGAGCCAGGTGCGGATCGCGGCAAGCCCCTTCGGATCGATGTGATAGACGCGGCGTGTGCCCGCCGCCTCGTCGGCGACGAGACCGGCCTGCTTGAGGACCTTGAGGTGCTGCGACACCGCCGGCCGGCTGACCGGCAGGCCGTGCGCGATCTCGGCGACCGACAGGCGGCCGCGGCGCAACCGCTGGAACACCGCGCGCCGCGTCGGATCGGCCAATGCGGCGAATTGCGCATTTGCGTTAGCCATGGCTTACCGTAAGTCACAGCTAACGTAGCGTCAAGCGAAATGAAGGCGATTACGCCGCCCGCTTCATGCGCTCGAGCGGCGTCACCTCGACGCGCTTGAGCCGCCCGCGGCGCAGCACGTCGATTGCGACCGCTCGCCCGATGCGCTCGTGATTGAGGAGCCGGATCAGGTCGTCGACGCCGGAGACGATCTCGCCGTCGACGCGCACGATGATGTCGTAGCTCATCAATCCGGCGAGCGCCGCCGGACCTTGCGGCTCAGTCGCGGTGATCATCGCACCCATCGCGTTGTCGATCTCGGCGGCGCGCGCATGTCGCCGGGGCACTGCCGCAGTCTGCGCCGCAATGCCGATGAAGCCGCGGCGCACACGGCCGTGGCGGATCAACTCGCTGAGCACGAAATTCGCCGTGTTGCTGGCAACGGCAAAGCAGATGCCCTGCGCGCCCATGATCACGGCAGTGTTGATGCCGACCACCTCGCCGCGCGCGGTGACCAGCGGCCCTCCGGAGTTGCCCGGATTGAGCGCGGCGTCGGTCTGGATTACGTCCTCGATCAGGCGGCCGGACTTCGCGCGCAGCGAGCGGCCGAGCGCCGAGACGACGCCGGCGGTCACCGTCGATTCGAAGCCGAGCGGATTGCCGATGGCGACGACGAGCTGGCCACGACGCAGCGTCTTGGAGTCGCCGAGCGTCGCCGACGGCAAATCACGCGCCGCGTCCGCCCGCAGCAGCGCGAGATCGGTATCCGGGTCCTCGCCGAGCACGCGCGCATCGGTGGCGCGGCCTTCGCTGTCGGTGAGCCGCAGCTCGCGCGTGCCCTCGACAACATGGCTGTTGGTCAGCACCAGGCCGTCAGGGGAGATGACGACGCCGGAGCCGACGCCGCTCGGCCGGCCCTTGATCACGCGCTCGACGCGCACGACCGCCGGGCCGACGGTATCGGCAACCGACATCACCGCCTGCGAATAGGCGTCGTGAAGCTCTTCATCGGGAAGCGCGGCACTCGCCGCGCCGATGTCTTCGGGCTCGAAAGCAGAATCGAACATGGTTTTGAACGGGGGTTTATGGGATTGGAGGCTGATATAGGAGCCGCCTGGCAAAAAAGAAGACCGCGGCGCGCCGCATGGGCGCTCGCCTCAACGCCTAAGCCGTCACTTGAGCCAATTGCCGATGCGCGCGACCGCCTCGCGCATCTCGTCGGCCGAGCCGGCGTAGCAGAAGCGGACGAAGTGCCGTCCGTCGATCGGATCGAAGTCGATGCCGGGCGTCGCCGCCACATGCGCTTCTTCCAGCATGCGCTTGGCGAAATCCAAACTGTCGTCGGAGAAGCGCGCGATGTTGGCGTAGAGATAGAACGCGCCATCGACCGGCAGGAATTTGTCGAGCCCAGCTTTCGGCAGACCTTCGCTGAGGATGCGGCGGTTCTCCTCATAGCCGTGCTTCACCGCCTCCATCTCCGCGCGGCCATCGAACGCCGCTTCCGCCGCGACCTGCGCCAGCGACGGCACCGAGATGGCGAGATTCTGCTGCAGCCGCTCGATCGGACGGATGAGCGGCTCCGGCGCCACCAGCCAGCCGATGCGCCAGCCGGTCATGCAGAAATATTTGGAGAAGGAATTGATGACGACGACGTTCGGCGAAACCCGCGCCGCGGTCGCCGCGGGGAATGCGTAATCGAGCCCGTGATAAATCTCGTCGGAGATGACACGGATGCCTTCGGCTTCCGCCACCGCGATCAGCCGCGTGAGCGCATCGGCGTCCGTCATCGTGCCGGTCGGGTTGGCGGGGCTTGCCACCACCACACCCTTGAGGGGGCCACGCTTATGCGCGGCGATGAGCGCCTCGCCGGTGAGCGCGTGGCGCGTCTGCGCCCGCGTCTCGATCAGCACCGGCTCGCAGCCGAGCGCGCGCAGGATGTGGCGATACGGCGGATAGCCCGGATTGGCGAGCGCGACGCGGTCGCCGGGCTCGAACAAAGCGAGGAAGGCGAGCACGAAACCCGCCGAGGAGCCGGTTGTCACCACGACGCGCGCGGGATCGAGCGCGAGATCGTAGGTCTCGTCATAATGGCGGGCGATGCGGGCACGCAGTGAGGGGATGCCGAGCGCCTCGGTATAGGCGATGCGTCCGGCGAGCGCGGCCCTTGCGGCCGCGATCGCGGTCGAAGGCGCCGGCGCCGCCGGTTGGCCCACTTCCATGTGAATCACATGCCCACCGGCCGCCTCGATCCGCGCCGCGGCAGCCATCACGTCCATGACGATGAACGGCGGCACGTCGCTGCGTTTGGAGGGCGTTAGCAGGCGTTTGGCAGTATCCAGCATATGAACTTCGACCTTACCGCCCCGCTAATGCCCAATTTCACGGCTCTTTAGACTAAGTCTCCCGAGCAATCGTGAACGGTCGGCGCGTTGACCGGCTCCGGTCACGTCACTAGGTTCCGACGCGATCCAGTTTCGAGCCAGAATGAACAACACTCACGGCACACCTATCAAGGCGCGGCGCACGGCGCCAGCAGCCCGCGCGATCTCGGTCGTCACGGCGGCCGCCTTGCTTGCCGCCACCTGGCCGACCTCGCCACCGGCCCGCGCACAGGGCACCGGCGGCCTGCCGATCATCCGCGACGCCGAGACCGAGCAGCTCCTGCGCGACTACACGCAGCCGATCCTGCGCGTCGCCGGCCTCGCGCAGCAGAACGTTCACGTCGTCATCATCAACGATCGCAGCTTCAACGCCTTCGTCGCCGACGGCCGCCGCATCTTCATCAACGCCGGCGCGCTGATGGAGGCGAAGACGCCCAACGAGGTGATCGGCGTGCTCGCCCACGAGACCGGCCACATGGCCGGCGGGCATCTCGCGCGCATCCGCGAGCAGCTTGCCCATGCGCAGACCGCCTCGATCATCGCCATGCTCCTCGGCCTGGGCGCCATGGTCGGTGCCGCGCGCTCGGGCGGCGCCGGACAAGTCGGGCCCGCCGCGATCCTCGCCCCGCAGGAAGCGCTGCGCAAATCGCTGCTCGCCTATCAGCGCGCGCAGGAAGAGCAGGCCGATAAGGCCGGCGTGAAATTCCTCACCATGACCGGGCAATCGCCGAAGGGCATGTACGACACCTTCAAGCGGATGAGCGATCAGCTGCTGTTCACCGCGAAATTCGTCGATCCCTATGCGCAGTCGCACCCGATGCCCGCCGAGCGCGTGGCCGCGCTCGCCGAGCTCGCCAAGAGCAGCCCGTATTGGGACAAGAAGGATCCGCCCGAGCTGCAGCTGCGCCACGATCTGATGCGCGCCAAGCTCGCCGGCTTCCTCGACCGCGGCGACACGGTCGGGCGCATGTATCCGCTGAGCGACACCAGCCTGGCCGCGCGCTACGCCCGCGCCATTGCCACTTACCGGCATTCGGATCTGCGGCTCGCGATTTCGCAGATCGATGGCCTGATCGCGGCGATGCCGAACAATCCGTACTTCTACGAGCTCAAGGGTCAGGCACTGCTCGAAGGCGGCCACCCGGCCGAGGCGGTCGGGCCGCTGCATCGCGCCGTGCAGCTCGCGCCCAGTCCCGCGCTCATTCAAATTCTCCTCGCCCAGGCTATTCTTGCGAGCAACGAGAAGGTCTCCTCCGAGGAGGCGATCAACCTGCTGCGTGCCGCGCTCGTGCGCGAGCCGGAAGCCGCCGACGCCTACACACAGCTCGCCATGGCCTATGGACGCAAGAACGACTACGCCCAGGCCGACCTCGCCTCCGCGAACGCCGCCTTCCTGCGCGGCGACGCCCAGGCCGCGCGCATGCTGGCGACGCGCGCCAAGACCCGGCTGCCGGTCGGCTCACCGGCTTGGGTCCGCGCCGACGATCTCGTAAATTACAAACCCATGGCGGGCACACGCCCCAACTGATTCGAAAAGGAACCAGTCATGAAATCGCTTCTGCGCCCCACTCTCGCGCTCTTCGCGCTCGCCGGGGTCGTCGCCTTGCCGGCGCAGGCCGAGGAGTTCTCGAGCCCGCAACGCGGCGAGATCGAGAAGATCGTGCGCGAGTACCTGCTCAGCCATCCCGAGGTGCTGCAAGAGGCCATGGCCGAGCTGGAGAAGCGCCAGGCCGCGGCGGAAAGCGAGAAGCACGTCACCGCCGTGAAGGAGAACGCCAAGACCCTGTTCTCCTCCGCGCGCCAGATCGTGCTCGGCAATCCGCAGGGCGACGTCACCATGGTCGAGTTCTTCGATTACAACTGCGGCTACTGCAAGCGCGCGATGTCCGACATGACGGAGCTGCTCAAGGATCCGAAGCTCAAATTCGTGCTGAAGGAATTCCCCGTGCTCGGGCCGGGCTCGGTCGAGGCAGCACAGGTGGCGGTCGCCGCGCGCATGCAGGACGCGAGCGGCAAGAAATATCTCGACTTCCACACCAAGCTGCTCGGCGGCCGCGGCCAGGCCGACAAGGCGCGTGCGCTCGCCGCTGCCAAGGAAGCCGGTTACGACATGGCGCGGCTCGAGAAGGATATGAACAGCGGCGAGGTGAAGGCGACGCTGGAAGAGAACTTCAAGCTCGCCGACGCGCTCGGGCTTAATGGCACGCCGAGCTATGTGATCGGCAATGATGTCGAGATCGGCGCCATCGGGCTCGCCTCGCTGCGCGAAAAGGTCAACACCGCGCGTTGCGGCAAGGCGACTTGCTGACGTTCTGACGTTTTTGCGTAAAATTTCTGCGAACCGGCGGGTTTTCCCGCCGGTTTTCGTTTTGTCTCGCGCATCCCGCGTGGAACCCGGCTTGGCGCAGGCCGTTTCCCTCCGCCATGTATACCGTCGGTCTCGAAGAGGAATATTTCGTCTTTGACGTGCGCTCGCGCCGCGCGGTGACGCGCGTCAACAAGCGCTTTCTGGTGCGCGCGCGCCAGCGGCTCGGCGACCGCGTGACCACGGAGATGCTGCAGTCGCAGATCGAGGCGGTGACGCCGCCCTGCCGCAGCATGCGCGAGGCGCGCGAGCATCTCGTTAGCTTCCGCGAGGCGCTCGCCGAGGCCGGCGACGAATACGGAATCGGCATCGCTGCGGTCGGCACGTTTCCGCTCGCCTTCTGGCCGGAGCAGACGATCACGCGCAAGCCGCGCTATGACGAGATCCTCAACGACCTGCAGATGATCGGGCTGCGCAACATGATGTGCGGCATGCATGTGCATGTCGAAGTGGCCGACCCGAACAAACGCATCGACCTGATGATGCGGCTCATTCCCTATGTGCCGCTCCTCCTCGCGCTCTCGACCTCCTCGCCGTTCTGGCAGGGCCATCTCACGGGACTACGCGGCTATCGCCTGGCCGGCTACAGCGAGCTGCCGCGCACCGGGCTGCCCGAGCTCTTCCGCACCCAGGCGGACTTCGACAGCTATGTCTCGGCACTCGTACGCGCCGGGATCATTCCGGATGCGAGCTACATCTGGTGGGCGCTGCGTCCCTCCTCGCGCTATCCAACGCTCGAATTGCGCGTCGCCGACAGCTGCACGCGCGTCGACGATGCGGTCGCCATCGCCGCGCTGTTCCGCTGCCTGGTGCGCGCGCTCGATCGCGATACCGCGCGCAATGCCGGCTTCGACCAGGTCGGCCGCGCCATCACCGAGGAGAACAAATGGCATGCGCAGCGCCACGGCACCGCCGCGGCCTTCATCGAGCCGTTCCGCCGCTGCCGGCTCACCACCGCCGAATGGCTCGAGGAGGTGACCGCGTTCACCGCCGAGGACGCCGCGGCGCTCGATTGCGAGGCCGAGATCGCGCATCTCGCCAAGGTGGTCCGCCACGGCACCAGCGCCGATGAGCAGATTAAGGTTTACAACGCTGCCAAGGCCGCGGGCCGCGGGCGTATGACCGCAATTAAGGACGTGGTCGACTGGGCCGCGCGCACCACCCGCAACGGCCGGGCTTCCCCTTCGCTGCCGCGCCCCCTATAAACGCGAGCACTTCGCACGGGGAGAATCCCCTTTTTCAGGCCCGCCGGCATGCCGAAAACCATTTACGTCCTCAACGGCCCCAACATGAATCTGCTCGGCACGCGCGAGCCGGAGAAATACGGCCGCTCGACGCTCGCCGACGTCGAGAAGCTGTGCCGTGACACCGCCAAGGCGTATGGCATGGCCATCGAGTTTCGCCAGTCCAACCACGAGGGCCAGATCGTCGACTGGATCCACGAGGCGCGCGCCAACAAGGCCGCGGGCATCGTCATCAATCCCGCTGGCCACACCAACACCTCGATCGCGATCCTCGATGCGATCCTCGCCGTGCAACTGCCGACCATCGAGGTGCACATCACCAATATCCATCAGCGCGAAGAATTCCGGCACCACTCCTTCATCTCCAAAGGCGCTCGCGGCGTCATTGCCGGCTGTGGCGTGAACGGCTACGCCTTGGCGCTCATGGCGCTCGCAGAGATGACCGGCGCCAAGACCGGCAAAAAGAAGAGTTGACGATGGCGAAAGCTCCACCAAAAAAATCCGACATCGATCACGACCTCATCCGCGAACTCGCCAAGCTTCTTGACGAGACCGGGCTGACCGAGATCGAGATCGACAGCGATGGCGCGCGCATCCGCGTCGCGCGCGGCTCGGCGACGACGGTGGTCGCGGCGCCCACGCTGCCGATGGCGACGCCCGCGATCGGCAGCGCGGCGGTGCTGCCGTCGACCGGCGTCGGCGAATCCGCGGCCGCTCCGTTCGATCCCTCGAAACATCCGGGCGTGGTGATCTCGCCGATGGTCGGCACCGCCTATATCGCACCGGAGCCGGGCGCCAAGGCCTTCGTCGAGGTCGGCAGCAAGATCAAGGCCGGCGATACGCTCTTGATCATCGAGGCGATGAAGACGATGAATCAGATCCCGGCGCCGCGCGGCGGCACCGTCATCCAGATCCTGTTCGAAGATGGCCAGCCGGTCGAGTTCGGCGAGCCGCTGATGATCATCGAGTGATGTTCGACAAGATCCTGATCGCCAATCGCGGCGAGATCGCCATGCGGGTGCTGCGCGCCTGCAAGGAGCTCGGCATCCCGACCGTCGCCGTGCATTCCACCGCCGATGCTGACGCGATGCATGTGCGCTTCGCCGACGAGAGCGTGTGCATCGGCCCGCCGGCGGCGAAGGAAAGCTATCTCAACATTCCCTCGATCCTCGCCGCCTGCGAGATCACCGGCGCCGACGCGGTGCATCCGGGCTACGGATTCCTTTCGGAGAATGCGCGCTTTGCCGAGATCCTGCGCGAGCACAACATTCATTTCATCGGCCCGAAGCCCGAGCATATCCGCATCATGGGCGACAAGATCGAGGCCAAGCGCACGGCGAAGAAGCTCGGCATTCCGGTGGTGCCGGGCTCCGAAGGCGGCGTCACGTCCGATGCCGACGCCATTGCGATCGCGCGCACCATCGGCTTCCCCGTGCTGGTGAAGGCCGCGGCCGGCGGCGGTGGCCGCGGCATGAAAGTCGCGCTGAGCGAAGCCGACCTCGCCAATGCGCTCGCCACCGCGCGCGCGGAAGCCAAGGCCGCATTCGGCGACGACGCGGTCTATCTCGAGAAATACCTGCAGAAGCCGCGGCACATCGAGATTCAGGTGCTTGGCGACGGCAAAGGCAATGCCGTGCATCTCGGCGAGCGCGACTGCTCGCTGCAGCGCCGCCATCAGAAGGTCTGGGAGGAAGGTCCCTCGCCCGCGCTCAATGCGGTCGCCCGCGACAAGATCGGCGAGACCGTCGCCAAGGCGATGCGCGACCTCAAATATCTCGGCGTCGGCACCGTCGAATTCCTCTACGAGGACGGCGAATTTTACTTCATCGAGATGAACACGCGCATCCAGGTCGAGCATCCGGTCACCGAGATGATCACCGACATCGACCTCATTTTCGAGCAGATCCGCGTCGCCGCCGGCGCCGAGCTCACGATCAAGCAGAGCGACGTGCGCTTCCATGGCCACGCCATCGAGTGCCGCATCAATGCCGAGAACCCGGTGTCGTTCCGGCCCTCGCCCGGGCGCATCCTGCATTACCATCCGCCCGGCGGGCTCGGCGTGCGCATCGATTCCGCGGTCTATCAGGGCTACGCCATCCCGCCCTATTACGACTCGCTCGTCGGCAAGCTCATCGTCCACGGCAAGACGCGGCAGGAATGCCTGATGCGCTTGAAGCGCGCGCTCGACGAGGTCGTCGTCGACGGCATTGAGACCACGCTGCCGCTGTTCCGCGCGCTGGTGCGCGAGGCCGACATCATCGACGGCAACTACCACATCCACTGGCTGGAGCAGTTCCTGGCTGGTGGGGGAGTAGTGAGCGAATAACGAAGCGCACATTTTCCTCTCTCCTCATGGTGAGGAGCATTGCGTCTCGCGCCGCCGAGCGAAGCGAGGGCCCGGCGCGAGCACTTAACGCAATGCGTCTCGAACCATGAGGCCGAGAGCTCTCGCCATGCGTCGCTGAGTGCGCGGCCATCCTTCGAGACGCGCAGCTTCGCTGCGCTCCTCAGCGACTGTGTTGGAAGTCAAGCGATCTGCCATGGTCTTTGGTCTCGCAGGATGGCGTTGAGGATGGTGAGCAGCTTTCGTGCGACCGCGATGAGCGCGACCATTTTTGG
>Ga0070741_10001256_pt1 | contig 79503 bp, 60 predicted proteins | sample Coa_R1_4_FD_66440 | JGI IMG/M metagenome (GOLD analysis project Ga0070741, IMG submission 66440) | Surface soil microbial communities from Centralia Pennsylvania, which are recovering from an underground coalmine fire - Coalmine... | ecosystem: Environmental > Terrestrial > Soil > Unclassified ...
GAGGCCAGCGTTAAAGGAAGCCTACCTAGCGCCGCGAAATGAGACCGAGAGAAAGCTCGCCGAGATATGGTCGGAGGTTCTGCAAATCGAGAATATCGGCGTCCACGATAATTTTTTCGACCTCGGCGGCCACTCGTTAATAATCACCAGGCTCATCTCTCGAGTGCTGAAAAGATTTCGATTGGAGCTCCCAATCAAAGCGCTGTTCGACGCGCCAACAATCGCACAAATGGCAATAGTTATCACGGAGCAAGGCACACAGTTGCGGGGAAAAGGCATTGATTCGATGCCAGCAATCGGGATTCCACGGCGTTCGTCCCAGGCCCTGGCGCCGCTTTCCTATGCTCAGGAGCGATTATGGTTTCTCCATCAACTCGAGCCCGAGAGCACGGTCTACAGCGAGCCGAGCGCGATACGCTTGACTGGCCCCCTCGATCTCAAAGCCTTAGAAAATGCCCTCAATTGCATCGTTGCGCGCCACGAAATTCTCCGAACGACAATTACTTTGGTCGATGAAAACCCGATGCAGCGAGTTGCCGAATACCGCACTATGGCGTTACCGATCATCGATCTGCGGAGCCATCGCGCCGGGGAGCAAGATGCCGAAGCACGGCGCATCATCGACGAGACGATTCGCCGGCCGTTCAATTTGACCGCGGACCTGATGTTGCGTGCGTTGGTGGTTCAAACCGGTGACCAGGAGCATCTTTTTGTAACGGTCAAGCACCATATAGCGACGGATGGGTGGTCCTCAAGGATATTTTGGCAGGAACTCGCGGAGCTCTACAGGTCCTATCGTTCTGGAGGATTAGCGAATCTCCCTGAGCTCGCGATTCAGTATGCGGACTATGCGATCTGGCAGCGGGAGTGGTTGAAGGGAGAAGAACTGGAGAGGCAGGTCACGTACTGGAGGAAGCAACTTGACGGAGCCCCTGAGTTGCTCAATCTTCCGACCGATTGGCCGCGGCCGGCGGTGCAGAGTCACCGAGGAGCCCGGCAATCGATCGAGCTCTCCGAGGAACTTACCGAAAAGCTTAAAGCCTTAAGCCGCAACGAGAGTGTCACACCATACATGACACTTTTGGCGGCGTTTCAGACTCTGCTTTACCGCTATACAGGCCAGGAAGATATTTTGGTGGGTTCCCCGATTGCGAATCGGACGCGGAGCGAGACCGAGGGATTGATCGGGTTTTTTGTCAACACGCTGGTGATGCGCAGCCGGTTTTCCGGCGATCCTTCGTTTAGAGAAATGCTTCAGCGTGTACGGGAAACGGCGTTGGGAGCTTACGATCATCAGGATTTGCCGTTTGAAAAGCTCGTCGAGGAGCTTCGCCCGGAGCGCAATCTCAATCACTCGCCCCTGTGTCAGGTAATTTTCAATATGAGCGAGACGAGCGACTTCAAACTGAATCTTCCCGGCCTTACGACGGAGCTCCTGCCAATTCCAATAGTCGAGTCGAAATACGATTTCACCCTCTATGCGAGAGATAAAGGCGACACCTTCCGTTTCAATCTCGTCTACAGAAGCGACCTTTTCAGCGAGTCCTGGGCGAGATATTTTTTACAGCAATACGCCTGGCTGTTGGCGCAGATCGTGGACGGTCCCGAGCAGCGAGTCGGGTCGTATTCGCTGGTGACTCCCGAATCGCGAAGCTTGCTTCCCGACCCGACTCAGGAAATCGAAGAACCGCCACAAGAGCTGGTCGCCGAGACTGTGTCCGCATGGGCCAAGAAAAATCCCGCGCAGATCGCCATCGCCCAGGGACAACACGCGTGGACTTATGAGCAGCTCGCCGAGCGCGCGCAGGGCATCGGCCAGGCCTTGATAGCGACCGGTTTGAAAACCGGGGACGCGGTGGCGGTCCACGGCCGTCGCTGCCCTGATTTGATCGCCGCGGCGTTGGGCACACTGGCGAGCGGCGGCGTGCTTTTGCTGATCGACGACCAGTTGCCCGATCAGCGCAAGCAGCTTCTGCTGAAAGAAGGCCGGGCTCGAAAGCTATTGCTCGTCGGCGATGCGGACAGAAATTGGGTCAACGCCGAGCCGTGGGCCGACTCGCTCTCGATCGAAGAACTCACCGGAGCAATCGTCGATCGCGGAGCGGACCGAGGACCCGATACATTGCCGAAATTATCGCCCGATGAGCCCGCCTACATCTTTTTCACGTCCGGGACGACGGGGATTCCCAAGGCGGTCCTGGGTTGTCATAAGGGACTGAGCCATTTTCTCAACTGGCAACGCGAGACGTTCGCCGTAGGCCCAAACGATCGCGTCGCTCAACTCACGCACCTTTCGTTCGATGTGGTCTTGCGGGATATTTTCCTGCCGCTCACCAGCGGCGCTACCCTTTGTCTGCCGGAAAGCGCCGGCGATGCGCTCTCTCACGATACGATCGGCTGGTTGCAGCGTGAGCGGATCTCGATTTTGCACACCGTTCCTTCCCTGGCCGAAGCCTGGCTCGCTTCCGCGGAGCAGTGCTGTTCCCTGCCGAGCCTGCGCTGGGTTTTCTTTGCCGGAGAAGCGCTGACAGATTCGCTGGTGGCGCAGTGGCGCTCGCGGGTTCAAAGCGATGCCGAGATCGTCAATCTCTACGGCCCCACGGAGACGACCCTGGTGAAATGCTTTTATCGGGTGCCGGCCGAGCCTCCGTCGGGCGTTCAGCCGGTGGGTTGGCCGATTCCGGGCGCTCAGGCGCTGGTGCTGACGCAAGACCGCCAGCTATGCGGCGTCAACGAACCCGGTGAGATTGTCCTGCGCACGCCCTTTCGCAGCCTGGGCTATTTGAACGCAGCGGAAGAAAACCGCAAGCGCTTCGTCGCCAATCCGTTTCGTGACGATCCGGAGGATCTGATTTACTTTACCGGCGACGCGGGCCGCTATCGACCCGACGGCACACTGGAAATTCTCGGCCGCCTGGACGATCAGATCAAGATTCGCGGCGTGCGCGTGGAGCCGGCCGAGGTCACGGCAATACTTTCACAGCATCCGGCAGTAACGTCCTGCGTCGTGGTCGGGCATAAAAACGAGCGCGGTGAAACGGGTCTGGTCGCTTACGTGGTGACCCGGGAACCGAATCCGCCAACATCAGGCCCCTTGAGATCTTATTTGCTGGAACGACTGCCGTCGGCAATGGTGCCGTCGAGTTTTGTGTTCTTGAAAGCGCTGCCGCTCACGTCCAATGGCAAGGTAGATCGCAAGGCGCTTCCTGACCCGCCTTCTCGAAATCCGGAAGCGCCGGGCGGTTTCGTAGCGCCGCGTAACCCGCTGGAGGAAACGATCGCCGGCATCTGGGCGGAGGTTCTCAAAATTGAGCGAGTGGGAGTGCACGACAACTTCTTTGACGCGGGCGGCCATTCCCTGTTGGCCGTTCGTGTTTTGTCGCGCATGACGCGCGCATTTCAATCGACGCTTCCACTCAAAACCCTGTTCGAGTCGCCTACGGTGGCGCAATTGGCGAAAGCCGTTGAAAACCATCGCGCCCAAGGCGCGGCGCCAGGAGACCTGGAGTCGGTCGTGGCGGACTTGGAAAACATGTCTGAGAAAGACGCGCAACGGGTCCTGGCCACCGAGCGCATGGTTAAAGCGCAATGAACGAGCTAGGAACCTCCATCCTTAGACCGGGGCATTTCCACGCCGCCGGCGCCTGCGCCGAGCGGGCAATCGAGATTTCCATTCCAGCTTGCCTGGAGAGCTATGCCCGGACGTTTCCGGATCGGATCGCCGTGAAAAACCGGCGCGCCGCGTTTTCCTGGAATCAATTAAATGGACAGGCCAATCGCATTGCTCACGCAATCCGCGAGCACGGCGAAGCGCAGAGCCGGCCGATCGCGCTATTGCTCGAGGGCGAAAACTCCGTTGTGGCGAGTCTTGGCGCGCTGAAAGCCGGCGGCGTGTGCGTGCCGCTTGCGGCGGCTTACCCACCTTCGCGCTGTCGCTTTATTTTGGAAGAGACGGAATCCGGTCTGATCGTGACCGACCGGCGGCATTTCGCTCGCGCCGCGAAATTGGCGCGCGCCGGCGACCAAATACTGAACGTCGAATGCCTCGATTCTGGCCTGCCTTCCGACAACCTCGATCTGCCGATCGACGCGGGCGCTCCCTGTATCATTACCTATACTTCGGGGTCCACCGGCGAGCCCAAGGGCGTCGTCAACACCCACGCGAAGGTGCTTCACGGCTTTGATTGGGGCGAGCGTTTCCGCGTAGGTCCTGCCGACCGCTTGACCGATCTTGGTTCGGGGCTGCGGAATCCATTCTCCGCGCTGGTCAACGGCGCCGCTTTATTTCTCTGGCACGTGAGAGAACAGGGACTCGAGGCGCTGTCCGATTGGCTTGAACGGGAAGAGATTACGGTGCTCCGCGCCGGTCCAAGAGTATTTCGCCAGTTCGTGAGCGGCCTCTCGCGCGGGGCAAATTTCCCCGCGCTTCGCAGCATCATTCTGGCGGGAGAACCGGTGCTCAAATCCGACGTCGAATTGTACAAGCAACATTTCGCCGAGAGCTGCGTTCTGATTAACCTGCTGGGTGCCAACGAAGTCGGACCGTTTCGCATTTTCGTAATTGACAAAAATACGCAAATCGCCGGTGAGCGGGTCAGCGCCGGTTATCCGGTTCCCGGCAAAGAAGTGTTGATTCTCGACGACGAACGGCACGAGAGACCCGCCGGCGAAACCGGCGAAATCGCCGTCGCCAGCCGCTTTCCCTGCCCCGGTTACTGGCGCAAGCCCGGGCTCACCGAAGCGGTCTTCATCGCCGACCCGAGAGATGGCGCGAAAAAAATTTATCTCACCGGCGACCTCGGCCGGCTCACCCCGGACGGCTGCCTCGAGCATCTCGGGCGCAAAGATTTTCGGGCCAAGATCGGCGGCTTTACGGTCGACATGAGCGAAGTCGAAACGGCGCTGCGCCGCCATCCCCAGGTCAGGGAGGCCGCGGTTACGGCACGGCCGGACTCCACCGGAGATTCACGACTGATCGCTTACTTCGTGGCGGACGGTCCGGCGGCGCCGACCGTGACCGGTCTTAGAAATCATCTGAGAGAATCGCTGCCGGCCTACATGATCCCGGCAGTGTTCGTAAGAGTTAAAGAATTTCCCGCCGCCGCTGGCACGGGCAAAATCGATCGCCGTGTCCTCCCGGAGCCCGACAACAAACGGCCGGAGCTCGATAATCCTTTTATCGCGCCCGCCAACGCCATGGAAAAATTGCTCGCGGAGATATGGGCCGAAGTCTTAAGTCTATCCAAGGTCGGTGCTCAGGATAATTTTCTCGAATTGGGCGGCAATTCTCTGTCGGCGATGCGCATCGTGGCGCGGCTGACGGAACGCTTGGGACTGGATTCGCCGATTTCCGCGCTGCTGAATTGCTCTACGGTTGCGGAGATGGCGGCGGTGGTCGGGAAAACTCGAACACTAGCGGGGCCCGGCGACCTTGCCCGGATGGTCGCCCAACTGGAAAGGATGTCGGAAGAGGACGCGCAGCGGCTGCTCGCGGAGGAAAATCCGGATAAGCGCCGATGAAACAGAGCGGGGCGAATCCGATAGATTTGCCGGCAGCAGCGGTGGAACCAACGCTGGCCGGCTGTATCGCAGAGACCACGATGCGCTTTGGAGCGCGAATCGCGCTGGCCGCGCCGGCGCATTGCGGCATTGCCTACGTGGACCTCTGCGAGCACGTCGTGCGGACTGTCGAAACGCTCAATCGCCTCGGGGTCGGCCGCGGCGATCGGGTCGCGCTGGCGCTTGCGGGCGGCATCGACTCGGCCGCTACATTTCTCGGCGTTGCGGCCGGCGCGGTCTGCGCGCCGCTCAACCCGCGCTACCGGGAGAGCGAGCTGGTTTCTCTATTCTCCGTTCTGGCGCCGAAAGCCGTGATCGTTGAGCGCGACAACGCGTCGGAGGCCGTGTCGGCGGCGCAGAGATGCTCGGTTCCGATTCTCGAATGGTCGCGAGCGGAAAACCGCGCCGGGCGATTTGTCGTTGTCGGCGAAAGCGCCGGGCCGGAAGCGAAAGGCGGTTTTGCCGAAGCCGAAGACACGGCGTTGCTGCTGTTCACTTCGGGCACGACCGCGCGGCCGAAGCTCGTGCCGCTGACCCACGCCAACCTGCTCGTGTCGGCGCGCCAGATCGCGGCGTCTTTGCAACTCACCCCGGCCGACCGCTGCCTCAACATCATGCCGCTTTTCCATATTCACGGTTTGGTCGCCGGTTTGCTGGCGCCGCTCGTGAGCGGCGGCAGCGCCGTTTGCCCCGGGGAGTTTCGCAGCGCGGATTTTTTTTCCTGGGTCGAGGAATTCCACCCGACCTGGTATAGCGCTGTGCCGGCGCTGCACCAGGCGGTTCTCGCCGAGGCGGAAAATCACGCCGGGACGATCGCAAGAAATCCGCTGCGCTTTATTCGCTCGTGCTCGGCCCCTCTGCCGCGCCGGCTGGCAGCCGGGCTGGAAAGCGTTTTTAAGGCGCCGGTGATCGAAGCCTACGGCATGACCGAGGCGGCGCACCAGATCGCCAGCAATCCCCTGCCGCCGGCGGCGCGCAAGCCGGGCTCGGTGGGAAAAGCCGCGGGCACCGGGATCGCGATCGCGAGCGCCGGCGGAGAGACGCAGCTGGCGGATGCCGTCGGCGAAGTCGTGATCCGCGGCGCCAGCGTGATGCGCGGTTACGCGGCGCCCGACGGCGCCAATGAGGGAGCGTTTCTGGACGGCTGGCTCCGGACCGGCGACCTGGGTTATCTCGACGCCGACGGCTATCTTTTTTTGACCGGCCGCATCAAGGAGCTGATCAACCGCGGCGGCGAAAAGATTTCGCCGCGCGAGATCGACGATACGCTCGGCGAGCATCCCGCGGTCGCCCAGGCCGCGGCCTTCGCCGTGCGCCACCCCACTCTCGGAGAGGATCTGATGGCCGCCGTGGTGCTGCGGCCGGGAGCCGCTGCGGCGGCCGACGAGCTGCGGCGCTTCGCCGCCGACCGGCTCGCCGACTTCAAAGTGCCGCGGCAGATTTTTTTCCTCGACGCGCTGCCGCGCAGCGCCACCGGAAAAATTCGGCGCGATCGGCTGGCGGACAAGGTGGCGCTTCACGCGCCCTTCGTCGCTCCCGAGAGCGAGCTCGAGCGCGCTCTGGCGCAGATCGTCGGCGAGGTGCTCGGCATCGCGCGGGTCGGCGTGCGCGATAACTTTTTCGCTCTCGGCGGAGATTCGCTGCGCGCTTTTCAGGTGCTGGCGCGAATTTGCAGCGGGCTCGACGTCAATCTTTCGATCGCGACGCTTTTTTATCGCGCGACGGTCGCGGAACTGGCCGAGGAAGTGCGCCGCGCGCTCGCTGAAACGCCGGCGGGCGGAGCGCAAAGCAAGCGGGAGATCGACGAGTGAAAAGCACAGCGCAGCGATCGGCGCGGACCGACGGTCATCGTCTGGCAGCCCAGGCCTTGAAGGATCTCGGGGTAACGCACGTGTATTGCCTGGCCGGCACGCCGATCCGCGAGCTGTTTGCGCACGCGGCCGCGTTGGGCCTGCGGCCGATCGGCGTGCGCCACCAGCAGGCCGGAGTGCTGATGGCGCTGGCGCAGAATTATCTCGCCGGGCGCATTACTGCAGTGGCGCTGCTTTCCGCCGGTCCGGCGATCACCAACGCGGTCACCGGCATTCTCGTCGCGCGCGACAACTGCTGGCCGCTGGTGGTGCTGGGCGGGCGGCGTCCGCTCGGCATGCGCGGCATGGGTTCGTTCCAGGAGCTCGACGCGGCTTTGCTCTTTCGATCGATCACCAAGTGGTCGGCGACGGTGGAAGAAACCGCCGAGCTGCCGCGCGCTCTGGAAAAAGCTTTCGCGGTGGCGGCGAGCGGCCGTCCGGGACCGGTGTATCTCGACCTGCCGGAGGACGTGCTCACGGGAAGCGGCGTTGGCCGCCCGGTTGCGCCGCCGCGGTCGAGTACGCCCCCGATCGACGATGCGCTGATCGCGCGCGCCGCCGAAGTTCTCCTCCGCGCCGAGCGGCCGGCGATGATCATCGGCAAAGGCGCGCGCTGGTCCGAGCCGGGCGCCGAGCTGCGCGCGCTGGCCGACGAATTCTCGATTCCTTTTATCACCTCGCCGATGGGCCGCGGCTTTCTGCCCGACGATCATCCGCTCTGCTTCAATGACGCGCGCGGTGCGCTGCAGCGCGGCGCCGACCTGGTTTTGCTGCTGGGAGCGCGGCTCGACTGGACGTTTCGCTTTGGCGCCGAATTTGCGCCCGCTGCGCGCATCGTGCAGATCGACATCGAGCCGAGCGAGATCGGCGTGAATCGGCCCGCAACCGTCGGTATCTGCGGCGACGTGAAATCGGTGCTGGAGGGAATTTTGCAGCGGCTGCGGGAAAAAGCGAGCGTCTTTCCCGGCGCGGCGGCGCAGAGCTGGCATGAGCGGCTGAGCGCCCAGCGGACAGCCAACCAAAACCGCATCCGTACGCTCCTGCACAAGGATGCGCTGCCCATGTCGCCCCACCGCATGTTAAAAGAGGTCCGCGATTTTCTGCCGCGGGACGCGATCACGATTCTCGACGGCAACGTGTGCATGGCCGCCGCCCAGCAGGTCTTGCCGAGCTTCCTGCCGGTCTCGCGTCTGACCGCCGGCAACAACGGCTGCATCGGTGTCGGCATTCCCTTCGGCATCGGCGCCAAGCTCTGCCGGCCGGACCGTCTCGCGCTGGTTGTCTGCGGCGATACCGCTGCCGGTTTCAACCTCATGGAAATGGAGACCGCGGCGCGCCACCGGATTCCGCTGCTCGTTGTGGTGGCGAACAATCAGGGCAATAGCGGCGCGCTGGTGGAAAGCGCGTACTTCGGGGCATGCGACGAGCGCATCACGATGTATCAACCCGATCTGCGCTACGACTGCATCGCCAGCGCCCTGGGCGGCCATGCGGAGCACGTGGAGCGGCCCGAAGATCTCGGTCCGGCGCTGGAGCGCGCCGCGGCTTGCGGCCTTCCCGCGTTGATCGACGTGACCATCGACCCCGGCGCCGCGTACCCGAGCGATGGCGGGCCGATCGCAGATGAGGCGGGCGATGATTGATCAACGGATTTGCCGAACAACGGGATGGAAAGCGGATGGACATAAGTGATCTGAGCGCGCGCGTCGAGCGGCTCTCGCCGGCCAAACGCGCGCTGCTCGAGCTTCGGCTCCGGCAACAGACCGCCCAGAGCGCGCGGCAGCCGGCGATTTCGCGCCGCGAGCCCGGCGCGCCGGCTCCCTTGTCGTTCGCGCAACAGCGGCTCTGGTTCCTGCATCAGCTGGAGCCCGACTCGACCGCTTATCACGAAGCGTCGGCGCTCCGGCTGGAGGGACCGCTCGACATTGCCGCGCTACAGCGGGCGCTCGACACGATCGTCGAGCGCCACGCGGTTTTGCGCACGCGCATCGTGCTCGACGGCGCGAGTCCGGTCCAGATCGCCGGCGCGCCGCGGCCGGTCGAAATGCCGATCATCGAGCTCGGCGGGGCTTCGCCCGAGGACGTGCAGCGCACGATCGCCGAGATTCGCAACCGCCCGTTTCGTCTCGACGGCGACCTGATGCTGCGCGCGGCGCTGCTGCGCTGCGGCCCGGCCGAGCACATCCTGGTTCAGGTAAAGCATCACATCGCCTCGGACGGCTGGTCGAGCGCGATTTTTACCGATGAGCTGGGGAAACTCTACGGCGCGTTTTCCCAAGGCCGGGATAATCCGCTGGCGCCCTTGCCGATTCAATACGCCGATTACGCCGCGTGGCAGCGGCTCTGGCTGCAGGGCGCCGCGCTCGAGCGGCAGCTTTCATTCTGGACCGAGTATCTGCGCGATCTGGCGGCGCTCGAGCTTCCTGCCGATCGCCCGCGCCCGGCGCTGCCGAGCTATCGCGGCGCGCGCCAATCGCTGGAGCTGCCGCGCGCGTTGATCGAGCGATTGACCGCTCTTGGCCGGCGCGAGAACGCGACCCTGTTCATGACCCTGCTGGCGGCCTTTCAGGTTCTCCTCCATCGCTACACCGGGCAGGAAGATATCGCGGTCGGCTCGCCGATCGCCGGACGCACGCGCGTGGAAGTCGAGGGGCTGATCGGCTGCTTCGTCAACACGCTCGTGCTGCGAGCGGATTTGTCGGGCAATCCGACCTTTCGCGAATTCCTGGCGCGGGTGCGCGCGGTCGCGCTCAAGGTGTACGAGCATCAGGACCTGCCGTTCGAGAAGCTGGTCGAGGAGCTCAATCCCGAGCGCGACCGCAGCCGCAATCCGCTGTTTCAGGTGTTGTTCGTGGTGCACAACACGCCCAAGCGCAGCACGGCGTTTCCCGGCCTCACCGCCACCCCCGTGGAAATCGACTCCGCCACCGCAAAATTCGATCTGTCGGCGGCGCTGATCGAGCGCGCGGGCGAAACGACGCTGCGGGTCGAGTATCGAACCGAGCTGTTCGAAGCGGCGACGATCGCGCGGCTGCTCGAGCATTATCGCAATCTCCTCGAAGCCATCGCCGCCGATGCCGAGCAGCGGATCGGCGCGCTGGCGCTGCTTGCGCCAGCGGAAAAGCGCCGGATCACGGTCGCATGGAACCAGACCCGGCGCGATTATCCGACCGACAAAACGGTTCAGGAATTATTCGAAGCGCAGGCCGAGCAGAGTCCCGATGCCGAAGCGCTGGTATTTGAGGACCGCCGCCTCAGTTACGGTGAGCTCAACCGCCGCGCCAATCGGGTCGCCCACTACCTGCGAACGCTCGGCGTTGGCCCGGAGGCGCTGGTTGGACTTTGTCTGGAGCGCTCGGTGGAAATGGTCGTCGGCATTCTGGCCATCCTCAAGGCCGGCGGCGCCTACGTGCCGCTGGAGCCGGGCTATCCGCGCGAGCGCTTGGAATTTCTGTTGGCCGACACCGGCGCCGCCGTCGTTCTGACCGATGAGTGTTCGCGCGATCGCCTGCCGCCGAGCCAAGCGCGGGTGATTTGCCTCGATCGCGATCGGCAGCTCTTCGAAAAAGAGCCGGAGCCGAACCCCGCGCGCGTCAACAGCGACGATCACGCGGCGTATGTCATCTACACCTCCGGCTCGACCGGCCGGCCCAAGGGAGTCATCAACGTCCAGCGCGGTCTGCGCAATCGTCTGCAATGGATGCAGGCAACTTACCGGCTCACGGCGGAGGATCGCGTGCTGCAAAAGACGCCGTTTACCTTCGACGTGTCGGTCTGGGAATTTCTCTGGCCCCTGATCAGCGGCGCGCGACTCGTGCTCGCCCGGCCCGACGGCCATCGCGATCCCGAATATCTCATCCGGCTGATTCAAACCGCCGGGATCACGACACTGCACTTCGTGCCGTCGATGCTCGCGGTCTTTTTGCAGGCAGCGGGAGTCGAGGGCTGCGCGAGCTTGAGGCGGGTGTTTTGCAGCGGCGAAGCGTTGTCCGCCGAGCTGGCGCGGGGTTTTTTCGCGCGCTCGGGCGCGGCGCTCTACAATCTCTACGGGCCGACCGAAGCGTCCATCGACGTCACGGCCTGGGCATGCCGGCGCGACGGCGCCGATCCGATCGTGCCGATCGGCCGGCCGATCGCCAATACCGAGATTTACATTCTCGATCGCTACCGGGCGCCGGTTCCAGCGGGCGTTGCCGGCGATCTTTACATCGGCGGCGTCGGCCTGGCGCGCGGTTATTTGAACCGGCCCGAGCTCACCGCGAAAAGCTTCGTTGCCCATCCGTTCAGCGCCGCTGCCGGCGCGCGTTTGTATAAGACCGGCGATCGGGCGCGCTACCTGGCGAGCGGCGATATCGAATTCCTCGGCCGCGCCGACGATCAGGTAAAACTGCGCGGTTTGCGCATCGAGCTGGGCGAGATCGAAGCCGCGCTCGGCGAAAATCCCGCGGTGCAACAGCGCGCCGTGATTGTGCGCGAAGATACCCCGGGCGACCAGCGGCTGGTCGCCTACGTGGTCGCGGCGCCCGGCTTCAATCCGTCGGCCGGCGCGCTCCGCGCCGCGCTCCAGCAGAAACTGCCCGAGGCCATGGTGCCGGCGGCGTTCGTCTTTTTGCCCGAGCTGCCGCTTAGCGGCAACGGCAAGCTTAACCGCCAGGCGCTGCCGCCGCCCGATCCGGAGAGCCGCGCCCTCGATCAAGAATTCGTCGCGCCGCGGACGCCGAGCGAAACCGCGCTGGCGAAGATCTGGGCGGCGCTGCTCAAGATCGATCGGGTCGGCGTCCACGACAATTTTTTTCAACTGGGCGGCCATTCCCTGCTCGCCACTCAGGCGGTGTCGCGTATCAACGATGCCTCTGGAGTCAGTCTTTCTCTGGCGCGATTTTTCGAGACCCCGACGGTCGCCGGCCTCGCCGCCGCGATCGCTGAGCTGAGCGCGCCGCGCGGCGACGACGGCTATCGCGCGATTCCATCCGCCCGGCGCCAGGACGCGCCTCTGTCCTTCGCGCAGCAGCGTTTGTGGTTTCTCAGCCAGCTGGAGCCCGAGAGCTGCGCCTACAACGAGACCCAGGGGCTGCGCCTGGAAGGAGAGTTGGATTGCGCAGCGCTGCGCGGCGCGCTGGCCGCGCTCGTCGAGCGCCACGAGATCCTGCGCACCCGCTACCTGCTTTCCGAAGAAGGCCGGCCGGTGCAGCGCGTGGCTGCGGCGGGCGGCATCGAGCTGCCGCTCGTTGAACTCGACGCTTCCGCGCCCGACGAACAAGAGGCGCAAATATTGCGCTTCGCCGCGGCGCTGCGGGCGCAGCCTTTCGATTTGAGCCGGGATGCGCCGCTGCGCGTGGCGCTGCTTCGGCTGAGCGCGCGTTCTCATGTTTTGCTCCGGGTCACGCACCATATCGCCATCGACGGCTGGTCGAACGCGATCTTCAACCGCGAGCTGGCGGCGCTCTACGAGCGGCGCCGTCGCGGCGACACCGCGCCGCTTGCCGCTCTGCCGCTTCAGTATGCCGATTACGCGGCCTGGCAGCGCTGCTGGCTCCAGGGCGAAGCGCTCGAGCGCCAGATCGCTTTCTGGCGCGAAGAGCTGCGCGGTCTGTCGGTTCTGGAGCTGCCCACCGATCGCCCGCGGCCGCCGGTGCAAACCTTTCGCGGCGGGCGCCAATCGCTTCTCCTGCCGCAGGCGCTCGCCGATCGCCTGACCGCCCTCGGGCGCAGCGAAAGGGCGACGCTCTTTATGACGCTGCTGGCGGCCTTTCAGGTTCTCCTCCATCGCTACACCGGGCAGGAGGATATCGCGGTCGGCTCGCCGATCGCCGGGCGCACCCGGGTGGAAACCGAGGAGCTGATCGGCTGCTTCGTGAACACGCTGGTGTATCGGAACGCGGTCTGCGGCGATCAGACCTTCAGACAGTTTTTGGCTCGGGTGCGCGAAGGCGCGCTCAAAGCCTACGAGCACCAGGACGTGCCGTTTGAAAAGCTCGTGGAGGAGCTCAATCCGGAACGCAGCCTGAATCATGCGCCGCTGTTTCAGGTTCTGTTCGCCGTGCAGAATGCGCCGCGGCAAAGACTGGCGCTGCCCGGACTGACGGCGACTCTTTTGAACGTGGCGCCGGTCAGCGCGAAGTTCGACCTCTTCGCATCTTTCACGGAGCGCGACGGGGGCCTGGCCCTGCGCATGGAATATGACGCCGATCTCTTCGAAGCCGGCACGATCGCGCGCATGCTCGACCATTGCCGCGTTCTGCTCGAGGGAATCGCGGCGGACCCGGACCGGCGCATCGCCGACCTGCCGTTTCTCACCGGAGCCGAGGAACATCAACTGCTCGTCGAGTGGCAAGGCGCGCGGCAAGAAACGGCGCGCGCCGCCGACCCGGTTTTGCTGTTCGAGAAACAGGTCGAACGGACGGCCGACGCGGTCGCGCTGGTTTGCGGGAACGCGAGCCTCACTTATCGCGAGCTCAACCGCCGGGCCAACCGCCTCGCGCATTATCTCATGCGCCAGGGCGTGCGACGGGAGAGCTCTGTGGCGATCTGCCTGGAGCGCTCGCTCGATGCGGCGATTGCCTTCCTGGCGATTCTCAAGGCCGGCGGCGCTTACGCGCCCCTCGATCCTTCCTACCCGCGCGACCGCCGGGCGCAGATGATGCGGGATCTCGACGCTCCCCTGGTTCTCACCGCAGCGTCGCACGCCGCGGAGTTTGCAACGCTCGGTGTGCCGGCGCTGGCGCTGTGCGGTCGGGAGTGGGAAAAAATCGGCTGCGCAGACGACGGCAATCCGCGCCGCGGCGACGACCCCGAGAGTGCGGCGTATGTGCTCTACACCTCCGGCTCCACGGGAGCGCCGAAGGGGGTCGTGATGAGCCGCGGCGCGCTGGGGAACCTGATTTCCTGGCAAATCGAAAATCTCGGCGCGCCGGCGGCGGCCCGAACGCTTCAGTTCGCGCCCTGCGGCTTCGATGTCTCGATTCAGGAGATGCTGGCGACCTGGTGCTCGGGCGGATCGCTGTTCTTGATCGACAACGAGCTGCGCGCGGACGGCTTGCGCCTGTTGCGATTTTTGGCGGAAAATTCCATCGAGCGGGTTTTTCTGCCGTTCGTCGCGCTGCAGAACCTCGCCGAGGCGGCGGCCTGCGGCGGCTGCTGTCCGGCGAGCCTGCGCGAGATCATCACCGCCGGCGAGCAGCTGCAGATGACCGCTTCGCTGAAATCGTTTCTGGGCCGGCTCGATTGCTGTTTGCGCAATCAATACGGCCCCACGGAGAGCCACGTCGCCACCGAGCTCGTGCTGAAGCCGCCGTTCGCCGAGGCGGCGGATCTGCCGCCCATCGGCCGGCCGATCGCCAACACGGAAATTTATATCTTGGATGCCCACCTCAATCCCGCGCCCATCGGCGTCCCGGGAGAAATCTGCATCGGCGGCGCCGGCCTGGCGCGCGGCTATCTCAAGCGGCCGGAGCTCACGGCGGAAAAATTCATTGACTGGTGGTTTCGCGGCCGGCGCGTTGCGCGCCTGTACAAAACCGGCGACCGCGGCCGCTATCGGCCCGATGGCAACATCGAATTCCTCGGCCGAGTCGATCGCCAGGTCAAAGTGCGCGGCTTTCGCATCGAGCCGGGCGAAATCGAAGCGGCGCTCAGCCAGTACCCGGGGGTGCGGATCGCGGCCGTGGCGGCGCAGCAGGCGGCGCCGATGGATAAACGGCTGGTCGCGTACGTGGTCCTGCACGAGCAGGCCTGCGCCGACGCCGGCGCGCTGCGGCGTTATTTAACAGAGAAGCTTCCCGACTACATGGTGCCCGCGGCCTTCGTGTTCCTGGATGCGATGCCGCTGACGCCGAGCGGCAAGCTCGACCGCGATCGCCTGCCGGCGCCGGAATTTTCCCGCGCCGCATACGTGCCGCCGCGCACGTCCATAGAAGAAAACCTGGCGGCGATCTGGGCCGCGCTCCTGGGTCTCGATCGGGTCGGCGCGCACGACAATTTTTTCGATCTCGGCGGCCATTCGCTTCTGGCAACCCGGCTGGCGTCGCAGGTCAAGCATGTCTTCGGCGTGGAGCTCGCGCTGCGGGCGATTTTCGAGCGGCCGACCGTCGCCGGCCTGGCGGCGCATATCGAGTCGCTGAGCCGGGCCGGCGAGCGCAGCGGCGCGCCCGCGCCTGAAGATCAAGATCGCGATCAGATGGAAGAGATCATCCTGTGACGGCGACCGAGTTGCTGAGCCACCTGCGCAAGCTGAATTTCACGCTCTCGGCGGATAACGGCAAACTCGTCCTCCGCGGCCCGAAGGAGGCGTTGACGCCGGCGTTGCGCGCCCAGCTGACCGAGCAAAAAAGCGAAATCCTGGCGCTGCTGAAAGACGCCGGGCCGGGCCGGCCCGGGGCGTTGCGCCCCCGAGGGCGCGATCGCGATCTTTGTCTCTCCTTCGCGCAGCAGCGCCTGTGGTTTCTCGATCAGCTGGAGCCCGGCAAGTCGATCTACAACGTGCCCGGCGCGCTTCGTCTCAAGGGCCCGCTCGATGCCGAAGCGCTGCGGCGCAGCCTCGAAGAAATCGTGCGGCGCCATGAAGCGCTGCGCACGACCTTCGCCAGCACCGAAGCCGGTCCGGTGCAGGTGATCTCGCCCTTGCCGGAGTTCACGCTGGCGCGGGAAGAAATTCACTGGCGCAACGCCGCAGAGGCGGAGGCGGAAATCCACCGCCGCATCGTCTCCGAGACCAGCGAGCCCTTCGATTTGACCCGCGGACCGCTTTTTCGCGCCCGCTTGATCCGCGTCGCCGCCGACGATCATGTGCTGCTGCTGACCATGCATCACATCGTCTCCGACGGCTGGTCCGTGGGCGTGCTCTATCGCGAGCTCTCGGCGCTCTACCGGGCGTTTCTCAGAGGCGAGCCGTCGCCGCTCCCGGAGCTGCCGATCCAGTACGCCGACTTTGCGGCCTGGCAGCGCGAGTGGTTGAGCGGCGCGGAGCTGGAGCGCCAGCTCGCCTACTGGAAAAACCAATTGAGCGGCATTCCCGCGCTGCTCGACCTGCCGACCGATCGGCCGCGCCCGGCGGTCCAGACTTTTCGCGGCAGGACGCAGTCCACGATCTTTGGCAGCGAGCTGCTCGAGGCGCTGCGCGCGTTCAACCGCCGCGAAGGCGTCACCCTGTTCATGTCTTTGCTCGCGGCGTTGCAGACGCTGCTTTACCGCTACACCGGCCAGGAAGACATCGTGGTGGGCGCGGCGATCGCCAATCGCAACCGCACCGAGGTCGAGGGCTTGATCGGATTTTTCGTCAACACGCTGGCGCTGCGCGCGCGTTTCGCCGGCGATCCGACCTTCCGGGAGTTCCTCGCGTCCGTGCGGCGCGGCGCGCTGGAAGCCTACGAGCACCAGGACCTGCCGTTCGAGAAGCTGGTAGAGGAATTGAATCCCCATCGCACGCTCAGCTACACGCCGATCTTCCAGGTCATGTTCGTCCTGCAGAACGCGTCGGATGCGAGCTTGAGCCTCGACGGTCTCAGCGTCGCGCGGCGCATGCGCGCCGGCGGCGAGACGGCCAAATTCGACCTCACCCTGTCGATTTCCGAAAGCGCCGAAGGTTTGAGAGTGTCGCTGCAGTACAACACCGACCTGTTCGACGAGGCGACGATCACCCGCTTGCTGGGCCACTATGAGCGGCTTTTGGCGGCCATTGTCGAGGATCCGAACCGCAGGCTCAGCGAGCTGCCGTTGCTGCCGGAGCGGGAACGCCGGCGGCTGCTGGTCGAGTGGAACCAGACGGCGCGGCAATATCCGCGCGAGCGTTGCGTGCACGAATTGTTCGAGGCGCAGGCCGAAAAGACGCCGGAGAAGACCGCGCTGGTATTCAAGGATCGCGCGCTCACCTATGCGGAGCTCAACCGGCGCGCCAATCAGCTCGCGCGCTATCTGGCCGGCGCCGGGCTTGCGCCGAATGGCCGGGTCGGTGTTTGTCTGGAGCGCGGGTTCGATCTGATCGTCGCGCTGCTCGGCATTCTCAAAGCGGGCGGCGCCTACGTGCCGCTCGATCCCGGTTATCCCAAAGAACGTCTGCAGTTCATGCTGGAAGACACCGGCGCGAGCCTGGTGCTGACCGATGAGGCTTCGCGCGGCAATCTGCCGGGCGCTCCCGCTCGGAAGATCAGCCTCGATCGCGAATGGAAAAAAATCGCGCAGGAGCCGCCGGAGCCTGCGCCCGCGCGCTGTGCGGCCGACGATCTCGCTTACGTCATGTACACCTCCGGCTCCACGGGCGTCCCCAAAGGAGTGGAAGTGCGCCATCGCGGCATCGCGCGCCTGGTGTGCGGCGCCGACTACGCGCGCCTCGACGCCAGCCGGACTTTTCTTCAGCTCGCGCCGATTTCTTTCGATGCCTCGACGTTTGAAATCTGGGGCCCGCTGCTGAACGGCGGCAGCTGCGTGTTGTTTCCCGGCAGGGTGCCCGGTCCCGGCGAGCTCGAAGAGATTTTGAAAAAGCATCAGGTGAGCACGCTCTGGCTCACGGCGGCGCTGTTCAATGCGTTGATTGACGCCGAGCCCCAGGCGCTCGCCGAAGTGAGCCAGCTCCTGATCGGCGGCGAGGCGCTTTCCGTGGCCCACGTGCGCAAAGGCCTGGCGCTGCTGCCGAACACCGAGATCATCAACGGCTACGGACCGACCGAGAGCACCACGTTTGCCTGCTGCTATTCCATCCCGCGGCCGCTGCCCGAAGATATCTCTTCGATACCGATCGGCCGGCCGATCGCGAATACCGAAATCTACATTCTCGATGGCCGTTTGAATCCCGCGCCCATCGGCGTGGCGGGAGAGCTTTACATCGGCGGCGACGGCCTGGCGCGCGGCTACCTGAATCAACCGGCGCTGACCGAGGAAAAATTTATCGCGCATCCTTTTAACCCCGGCGCGCGGCTCTACAAAACCGGCGATCGCGCGCGCTATCTGCCGGACGGCAACATCGAATTTCTCGGCCGCCTCGACGATCAGGTCAAAATCCGCGGCTACCGGATCGAGCTGGGTGAAATTGAGACGGTTCTGTGCCGGCATCCGGCGATTCGCCAGGCGGCGCTGCGGGTTCATGAAACCGCCCCGGGCGATAAATCGTTGACTGCCTATATCGTTTCCGCCCAGACGCCGGCTCCGACGCATCAGAATCTACGCAATTTTCTCAGCGGGAAACTCCCCGATTACATGATTCCATCCGCCTTCGTGCTCCTGGACTCCCTGCCGCTCAACTCCAACGGCAAGGTGGACAAAAAGGCGCTTGGGTTGCTGGAACCGAAGAGCCAGGGGCGCGGCGCCCCCTACGTCGAGCCCCGTAACCCGATCGAGTGGGTGCTTGCGGCGATTTGGGGAGAAGTGCTGAACCTGCGCCAGGTCGGCGTCCACGACGACTTTTTCGATCTGGGCGGCCATTCCCTGCTGGCCATTCGCCTGATAGCGCAGATACGCGAGGAGTGCCAAGTAGACTTATCCGTGCGCCAGCTCTTCGAGGCCCCGACAATCTCGGCGATGGCAGCTAGATTGGCCCGTGGGAGGGATCAATCCAGGAGCTTGCGCGATGACGAACCGCGGTCACGGTTAATAGAAATTCAACGTGGCAGCGTGAGAGAGCCGGTTTTCATTGTGCCGGGCGGACTCGGAAATGAAGCCGAATTGCTAAAACATGTTCGCCTGGCGCGTTTGATCGGGCGGGAGTATTCCTTTGTCGGATTGGTGGTTCAAGACTCGAACCAGATCGGCGCGCCGTATCAAAACGTCGCCGATATGGCAGCTGACTATTTAGAAAAAATAAGATCGTATCAGGCCACGGGTCCGTATTTCCTGATCGGCGAATGTATCGGTGGCATTGTGGCGTATGAAATGGCGTGTCAATTAAGAAAGCAGAATCAGGAGGTCGCACTATTGGTCCTGATGGATACATCGCGGCCAACCCTGGTCCGCTACTTTCGATACCGCTGTAAAGAGCTCGCTAAAAAAATTTATTTTGGTATCGCATACAACTATTACGTTCAGCGAACGATCTTTCACGTGGATCAAATGCGGCGAATGTCGTGGCAGGATAGAGCGAGGTATCTTGTCCGCAAATCCGCCAAGGGTTTTTCAGAGATTCCGACCCGTCTCGGTAATCTGAATTTGAATGCAAAAGCAGCGGCGGCTGAAATTACCAAGGCGGAAGAAGAGCGCTATTTCTGCGCCCTACGGCGCTATAGGCCGAAGCGCTATGATGCCAAAGTTACAATGATTGTTAATGAAGAACGATATTCCCGTGACCCTCGTGCTGAGTGGGCTGATCTTTCCGACTCTATAGAAGTACAAGAGGTGCCCGGCTCACATGACACCTACCTCAGCGACCATGTAAGGGCCACATCCGGAACCCTCAAGGCTTGCCTCGATCGTGCGCGAATTAGAGATTAGTTTTTACCTCCGCCGGAGCGATGCGCGGCAAGCGTCAATATACCACGAGCGCGGCACGTCGAACCGGGAATCAGGCGGGTGTGGATTGGCGGGTTGGTGCCGGAGGAGGGACTTGAACCCTCACGGGGGTGAACCCCACCGGATTTTGAGTCCGGCGCGTCTGCCATTCCACCACTCCGGCACAATTGAAAAAGCAATCACTTAGGATCGCCTGGGGCGGCTCGTTTCACTCACCGTGGGTCGAGCGGGGCGATCTTCGCGGCGTTGGCTTCCCGGTCAAGATAGCGTTGATACGCTTCGCCTGCAAGCTCCGCGTGTCGACCGTGTCGACGATGCTATACCGCTTTTAGACCGAAAGGGTCTTTCGGTTCATGTACCTGGACGCGACAGTTTCGGGGACGCTGCTCACACCTTTTGCCCCACGCCTCATACCGTCCCCTGGTTGATTCCCTAAAAACAACATCGCGCGGAGTTTTCTTGGGCTTGCGTTGCATCGCGTTGCAGGAATTTGAGTCGCCATTCCCGCTCGATTGATTGATCAGGGTCCGCCGAAAGTTTCGAGAATTCCCGAAACGTGGAAGTTTCCCCGCGAATGGCGATCACGAGCACGGCCCTTCTCCCCGCCACGAACACGCTTGACGATCCCGACACCCTCTCCACGTCGCCAGCCCCGATCCATTTCCCCCCGCGCTGTGCGCTTGCCTGAAAACCGAAAAATCCAGTAAACTGTAAACAATTTTTCTGCAACCTCAGTAGGACCTCCGAACGCCTGGGCCTGTTTGATCAAACCGGCGAGGACGACTCGGTAGAGATGATGCCCTTGGCCGTCTCGGCAATCTGTACGCCGGCGATGGGAGCGGCATTTAGAAAAAAATCGAGAGCCGCGGCTTCGACCTGATTTCCCGCCGGCCTCATCCCGAAGATCCGCAGACCGCCATCGAAGTCCGCTTTGTCGAAGTCCAAGGCCGTTCACGGATAGGCGAGGTGGCGCTCACGACGAACGAATTCAAAACCGCCCAGCGGCTGAAGCAAGACTACTGCTCTACGTCGTCTTCAACTGCGCTTCAAAACCGGAGATCCATCTGATTCAGCACCCTGCGGAGCTGGACTGGAAAGCCATCGTAAAGATCGAGCACTATCGCCTGAACATGAACTCGCTTCGCGCCGCGCTGGGGACGGCCGCTGAGGTGCGCGACGGGGCGTAACTTGACGAGGACCGGTGCGACGGGTAAGAATTTGCCATCATCTCCCCTAACTGTTGAGCCAGCAGGGCGCGAAGCCGCTCCATCGGGGCGGCTTCTGCTTTTGATATGTAGGAGCCTGTCGGTGCGAAATCCATCGGGAGAATCAAATGAAGCGAGAGCTGAATAGGCGATTGCATGCCATCGGAAGCAAAATCAGGAAGGAGTATCGGGCGGAGAAGGTTATCCTCTACGGCTCTTATGCCAAGGGGAAAGCAACCAAAGACAGCGACGTGGATCTGCTCGTCGTCGCTCGTACCAAAGAGCGGTTTTTTGAGAGAATGGCCAGTGTCCGCCGCCTCATCAGGGGCTTGAGGGATGGTCTAGCGGTATCCCCCATTGTCCTTACTCCGGAGGAGCTAGAAAAGAGAAGGCGGGTCGGAGACCCGTTTGTCCGTGAAATTTTACAGACGGGAGTTTCTCTGTGAGCGCTGATCCCGGCTCGTCTGTTGCCGACGAGTGGTTGCGGATCGCCCGCAAGGATTGGAGGCGTGCCGAAAGAAACCTCAAGGATCGGGACCCGGAAGCGGCGGGCTTCTTTCTTCAACAGTCGCTGGAAAAATACCTCAAGGCGTTTCTCTGAAGCACAAGTGGAGTCTTCGAAAGATCCACGAGCTTGATGCGTTGTTGGATGAGGCCGCCAAGATCCAAGCGAGCCTGGCGATGCACCAGGACCTGTGCGAGCGCGTTTCCGGCTACTATATGGCAGAGCGCTATCCGCCGTTAAGCGATTTGGAGCTTTCTGTGGCGGACATCAGGAAGGATTTGAAGGAGGCGCGCGAGCTTGTGAAATCGATGTTTCCACTGGAGCGACTACCAGTTCTGAAGAGGTAGCAATGATGGACAGCACGTGTGGACGGGCTGAGGCGTGAAAGTTCGCTATAATCGGAAGGAAGATATTCTTGTTTTGGAGCTGTCGAAGGCCTCGATCGATCACGCCGAGGAAGCCGGCCCGCTCATCGCGCACTTTTCGGCCGACGACAAGCTCGTCTTGTTGGAAATCTTGGAGGCGAGCGATTTTCTTGCCGGTCTAACAAAGGCAACGATGAAAGCCGAAGGCCGGGGTTCGGTCGAGCTGTAACACCAGGAGGGGCGACCAGGTCGGACCACGGGAACTTGTTGGTTTTACAAACTAACCTAGCGCAAAAGGCATCTTTTAAAGGCTTAGGACGCAGTCACAGGGGACGTTGTTGACTAGCCGGACAAAGTCAAAATGCGGACAACTGGTTTTGGGTCGCCCATACAGCCTAAGTGGCAGCAGGGCCAGACCGAGAGTGTGCCGCCAAATCTTTCACAAGGGAATGGGCGACCCGGTGTATTTCCGGGAAGGCGTTGCACCGTTAGCCCGAGGATTATGCCTGGCCTGGCAATTTTGTTATAGTGATCGACATTGCGCGCGGAGGTTCGACGATGAAAGAGCAATTGACGGCGGTATTTCAACAGGTTCCTGAGGGTTATATTGGGTTTGTTGAGGAATTGCCCGGAGCCAATGCCCAAGGCGCAAGCCTTGAGGAGGCGCGATCCAATCTTCGTGAAGCAGTCCAGTTGATTTTGGAAGCGAACCGCACACTCGCCGAGGAAGATTTGCGCGACAAGGCTGTGATCCGAGAGCCCTTTGCGCAAATTTCATGAAGCGAATCGACCTGATCCGCCATCTGGAGAAAAATGGGGCTCAGTTCCTGCGCGAAGGTGGTAATCACAGTGTCTATGTGAACCGAAAGACCGGAAAAGCTTCCACAGTGCCTCGCCACCGTGAGATCAACGAATTCCTCGCCCAAAAGATCTGCAGAGATCTGGAAATCCCGCGACCGTAAACAGTGGGGAACCGATTGCAGGTTGGGCCACGGGAACTTGCTGGTTTTACAAACCGCCTTAAAGTTTGCCCGCCAAATCTTTCACAAACCTCTTTCGGATGACCGTTGCGCGATTTGAGAATTCTCAAAGCACCAAAGTATCCGGCGTGAATCGAAAAGCGGAAAGATCGCCATCGACGATCCACCTGCGAGATTGCGGTTTCTAGAAGATCAGTTTCCAGCATTCGGCGAGGGAGCCGACGCCGGCGAGCTCGGGGTGTTTGATGTGTTTTAATTGCGCGACGTTGCTCGCCGGCAGGATGCAGCGCTCGAAGCCGAGCTTGCCGGCTTCTTTCACCCGCGCTTCGGCCTGGGCGATGCCGCGGATCTCGCCGGCGAGGCCGACCTCGCCGAAAAAAACCGTTTTGGGGTCGATCACGCTGTCGCGGCTGCTCGAGGCGATGGCGGCGATGACGCCGAGATCCACCGCCGGCTCGTCGACCTGCACGCCGCCGGCGACGTTGACGAAGATGTCCTGATCGAAAAGCTTGGCGCCCAGCTTTTTTTCCAGCACCGCGACCAGCAGCGCGACCCGGTTGTGATCGACGCCGATCGTCGTCCGCCGCGGCACGGCCAGAAAAGAGCGGCTCACCAGCGCCTGCAATTCCACCAGGATCGGCCGGGTGCCTTCCATGCTGCAGACCACCGCCGAGCCGGGCACCGCCAGCGGCCGCTCCATGAGGAAAATCTCCGACGGATTGGTGACTTCCTGCAGGCCGGCTTCCTTCATTTCGAAGACGCCGATTTCGTTGGTCGAGCCGAAGCGGTTTTTCACCGCGCGCAGAATCCGAAAGCTGTGGCCGCGCTCGCCTTCGAAATAAAGCACCGTGTCGACCATGTGCTCGAGCAGGCGCGGCCCGGCGATGGCGCCGTCCTTGGTCACATGGCCGATCAAAAAGGTCGTCAAGCCGGTTTTTTTCGCCAGCACGATGATGGCGCCGGAAGCTTCTCTCACCTGCGCGATGCTGCCCGGCGCCGAGGGGATCGCCGTGGAAAAAATCGTCTGCACGGAATCGATCACCAGCAGGCCGGGCTTGATCTTCTTGATGTGCTCGAGAATGCGCTCCAGGGAGGTTTCGCTCAGCACGAGCAGATTCGGCGCGGCGATGCCGAGGCGCTCGGCGCGCATCTTGATCTGCCGCGGCGATTCTTCGCCCGACACGTAGAGGCAGGTGATGTCCTTTTGACTCACCGCGGCGAAAGCCTGGAGCAGCAAAGTCGACTTGCCGATGCCGGGATCGCCGCCGATGAGAATCACCGAGCCGGGCACCAGGCCGCCGCCGAGCACCCGGTCGAATTCGCCGATGCCCGAAAGCACGCGGCCCTCTTCGGAGGTATCGATTTCATGGATCGGCGCGGGGTCTTCCCGGGTCCCGAGGCTGAGCTCGCCGCGCGGCGTCGAGGCTTTTTCGAAGCGTTCTTCGGCGAAGGTGTTCCACTGATTGCAGTCGGGGCATTTGCCGAGCCATTTGGGCGAATGATAGCCGCAGCTCTGGCAGGCGAAGATGGTTTTGGCTTTGGCCATGAGCAATGAAACGAAAGGCGCGTGTGCGGTCACTTTAGCGAAGTGGGGCACGCAGGCGCAAGCGAGAGGAAGACAGGTTCCACCGCGGAGGCACGGAGGGCACGGAGTTCGGAAAAAAAATAATTAAAATGTTTTTCACCGTGAGCTCTGTGCCTCTGTAGTGCATCTTCCGGCGAGTCGTGCCGGCTGCAGAGCAGGGATTCGGAGAAATTCACCACGGAGACGCGGTTGCCCGCCGATTCAGTCAGTCAGTGCGTCCGTATTGCGATGAGAGGGGCCGTATACTATCTAAATCAGATAATGAATGCAGCGGCCATCGAAGCGGAATTGCGCGCGATCCAGGCGGCATCGCTCTACCGGACTCTGCGCCGCGTCGAGAACGATCAGGGCCCGGTCCTGCGCCTCGACGGCCGCGAGGTCGTGAATTTTTCTTCGAACAATTATCTCGGCCTGGCCAACCATCCCGCCCTCGCCGAAGCGGCGAAAGCGGCGATCGACCGCTACGGCGTCGGCGCGGCGGCGTCGCGGCTCATCTCCGGCAACATGGCGCTGCACGAGGAATTGGAAAACCGCCTCGCCGAGTTCAAAGGCACCGAGGCGGCGCTGGTGTTCAACTCCGGTTTTCAGGCCAACGCCGGGATCATCTCGACCCTGGCGGGCGAAGGCGACGCCCTATTCAGCGACGAGCTGAATCACGCCAGCATCATCGACGGCTGCCGTCTGTCGCGCGGGCAAACGATCGTTTATCCGCACGGCGATTTGAACCGGCTTGAAAGCGCGCTCAGGCAAGCGGCGGGCGCGCGGCGGCGGCTGATCGTCACCGAAACGATCTTCAGCATGGACGGCGACCAGGCGCCGCTCGCCGGCATCGTCGAGCTGGCGGAAAAGCACGGCGCCGCGGTGATGGTCGATGAAGCGCACGCGACCGGCATCTTCGGACCGGGCGGCGCGGGGGTGGCGAGCCAGCTCGGTTTGGGCGATCGCGTGCTGGTGCAGATGGGCACGCTCGGCAAAGCGCTCGGCGGTTTCGGCGCCTACGTCGCCGGCAGCCGCGCGCTGCGCGAATTGCTGATCAACCGCTGCCGGAGCTTTATTTTCACCACCGCGCTGCCGCCGGCGGTGATGGCCGCGGCGCTGGCCGCCATCGACATCGTCGCGCGCGAGCCCGAGCGGCGCGCCGCGCTCTGGCAGAACTGCCGGCGGCTCGCCGACGGACTGCAGCAACTCGGATTTTCAGTGGCGGCGCCGCAGAGTCCGATTCTGCCCCTGATCCTGGGCGACGCGGAACGATGCATGAAGCTTTCCGCCCGGCTTCTCGAAGGCGGGATTTTCGTCCAGGGCATCCGCCCGCCGACCGTGCCGGCCGGCACCTCGCGTCTGCGCATCACGTTGATGGCGACCCACCGGCCCGAGCACATCGACCGCGCGCTTGCGGCTTTCGCCCAGATCAAGAATTTTCCATGACGACCTATTACGACAAGCTGAAGCAGCTCGATCATCGTTATCTCTGGCATCCCTTCACGCAGATGCAGGAGTGGCTCGGCGAAGAGCCGTGCATCGTCAGCCGCGCCGAGGGCAATTTCCTGATCGACGTGCAGGGGCGCAAATATCTCGACGGCGTCTCCTCGCTCTGGTGCAACGTCCACGGCCACCGCAAAAAAGAGCTCGACGACGCGCTGCGCGCGCAGATCGAGCGGTTTTCCCATTCCACCTTTCTCGGCCTGAGCCACGTGCCGGGCATTCAGCTCGCGGAAAAATTGATGCGCATCGCGCCCCGGGGCTTGCAGCGGGTTTTTTATTCCGACAGCGGCGCCACGGCGGTGGAGATCGCGCTCAAAATGGCCGTGCAGTACTGGCAGCTCAAGGGCGAAACCGGGCGCACGCAAATCGCCTCCCTCGCCGAGTCGTACCACGGCGACACGGTGGGCTCGATGAGCGTCGGCTACTCGGAAACGTTTCACCGCTTCTACAAGGACCTGCTTTTCCCGGCGATCCGTCTGACGCCGCCGCACGTGTTCCGCTACTTTCAGCGCCGCAGCGAAGCCGAAGCGCTGGAGCTGGCGGTGAAGGACGCGGAGGAGAAGCTCGGCGCGCATAAAGATCATCTTGCGGCGCTGATCATGGAGCCGCTCATGCAGGGCGCGGCGGGCATGTGGGCGCAGCCGGCGGCCTACGCGCGCGCGCTCGGCGAAATCTGCCGGCGCCACGGGATTCTTTTCATCCTCGACGAAGTGGCCACCGGCTTCGGCCGCACGGGCAGAATGTTTGCCTGCGAGCACGCCGGCGTGGCGCCGGATCTGCTCTGTCTGGCCAAGGGCATCACCGGCGGCTACCTGCCCCTGGCCGCGACCTTGAGCAGCGAAGAAATCTTTGCGGCGTTCCTGGGCGATTACAAAGATTTCAAGACCTTCTTTCACGGCCACACCTACACCGCCAATCCGCTCGCCTGCGCGGCGGCCAACGCCAACCTGGAAATCTTCGAGCGCGACGGCACGCTCGACGCGATCCAGCCGCGCATCGCCCGGCTGGCCGGACGGCTGGAGGAATTTCGCCGCCTGGCGCACGTGAGCGACGTGCGCCAGTGGGGCTACATGGTCGGGATCGAGCTGGTCGAGAATCAGGCCGAGCGCAAAAGCTACGCGCCGGAAAAAAGGATCGGCTACAAAGTCATTCTCGAAGCGCGCAAGCGCAGCGTCATGATCCGGCCGCTGGGCGACGTGATCGTGCTGATGCCGCCGCTGTCGATCACCGACGGGGAATTGAATTCGCTCCTGGACGTCGTTTACGACTGCATCAACGTCGTGACCGGCGGATGAGCAGGCTGCTGAAAGGCCCTCTCGGAGTCCTGCGACTGTGCTCGGGACGAACGGAGGGGATTTGCAATGGTTGAGAAATTTTCGTTCATGCCGAGGCTCTCGAAGCATTCCGAACCATTTTTTAGCGAGCTGCGGAGACAGGACACCGGGAAAAATCGAGGATGGCGGGGCGATCTTCGATCCGCGCAGGGGTGGGTTGATGGGTAGCGGCGTTTTCATCACCGGCACCGACACCGGAGTCGGCAAAACGTTCGTCGCGGCGGCGCTGGCCGCGCTCTTGCGCGGGCGCGGCTATCGCATCGGCGTGATGAAGCCGGCCGAGACCGGCTGTCCGGAGCGCGATGGAAAGCTGATTCCCGAAGACGCGGTGCGGCTGCGGGACGCGGCGGGCTCCGCCGAGCCGATCGAAAAAATCTGTCCCTATCGTTTGCCCGAGCCGCTGGCGCCGAGTCTGGCGGCGGAGCGCGCCGGCGTGAGGATCGACATCGAGCATCTGCTCGCGCTCTACCGCGAGCTCAGCACGAATTGCGACCTCACTCTCGTCGAAGGCGCGGGCGGCTTGATGGTGCCGCTCCTGGCGAGCTTTACCTACGCCGATCTTGCCCGGGTCATGAAGCTGCCGCTGCTGGTGGTCGCCGCCAACCGGCTCGGCGCGATCAATCATCTGCTGCTCACGCTCGAGCACGCAAGCTGCAAAGGGCTGACCGTGCTCGGCTATATTCTCAATTGCGTGTCCGGCGAAAGCTCGCTCGCCGCCGCCACCAACCGCGCGGTGCTGGCGAATCTGACCGGCGTTCCCTGCCTGGGCGAGCTGCCGTTCGCCGCGGGCGAGCCCACGCTCTCGCGCGAATTTCTGGAACGGGCCTTTGCGCTCGATCCGATCGCGCCGGCGCTGCTCGGCCGCTGAGCAAATTCAGCGAGGGGATCGACTATCATGAAATTTTTCCGCTGCTGGCTGAGCGCCGTCGCTTTTGCCTGGCTCGCCGGAGCGGCGCTCGCCGCCGACCAGGCGATCATTTCCTACAGCAGCCGCAGCTACGCCTTCTTGCCGGCGCAGGTGTCGGCGGCGCGCGGCTTCTTCAAGGATGAAAATCTCGAGCCGCTCCTGATCCAGATGCGCAGCCAGGTGACCGTGCCGGCGCTGATCAGCGGCGAGGTGAACTACACGCTGAGCTTCGGCAACATCGTCGGCAGCGCCATGCAGGGCCTGCCGTTCAAAATCCTCGCGGTGCTGACCGACAAGCCGCTGCACAGCATCGTGGCGCGCCCGGAAATCAAAACCATCGCCGATCTGCGCGGCAAAAAAATCGGCACCCAGCGCATCGGCGGCTCGGATCATCTCGCCGCCGAAGCGATTCTTCAGGCAAAGGGTCTGGATCTGAAAGACGTCCAGTTCGTCACCCTCGGCGGCGACGAGCCGGTGCGGGTGGAGATGTTAAAAAAAGGGCTGGTCGATGCGGTGTGCTCGGTGCCGCCCGGCCCGGTGCGCCTGGCGCGGGAAGGCTACAATATTCTCGGCGGCCCGAAGGATCTCAAGGTCGGCAACCCAGTCTCGGCGGTGGCGCTGACCGACCAGCGGCTCAAGACGCACCGCGATGAGGCGAAAAAAGTCTTGCGCGCGATTCTGCGCGGGCTGCGCTTCCTGCACGAGCGGCGCGAAGAAACGATCCAGATCATGAGCCGCTGGCTGAGCCAGCCACCCGAGGTGGCGCGCGATTCCTACGATGCGATCCTGCCGTCGTTCAGCAGCGACGGCGGCACGACCGACAAGACTTTCGAGTTCGCCATCGAGTCGCGCAAGGCGACGGTGCGCACGGATAAACCGATTCCCGTCGCCCAGGTGCGCGACTTCACGCTGCTCCGGGAACTGCAAAAAGAATTGCGTCCTCAATGAATTTGCCGGCGCCGGTTCACGCGGTGATCGTGAGCCAGCAACCGAGCGCCATCAGCGCGCCGTAGCGGCTCGAGCTCCAGTCGAGCCATCTGCGGCTTTTCGGGCCGAAGAGCAGTGCGCCGGCGATGCCCGCCAGATCGATCAGCCGCAAGATCGGAAACAGCGGCAGCGCCAGACGCATCTGCCAGCGGCTCAAACCGAGATCGCGATAGCCGGCGCGCAGCCGCCGCCAATCGAGCTTGATTGCTTCGGCGTAAAAGCGCGGCGCGGCCAGGATTCCGCGCCGGAGCCATTTCGATTCCCTGAGCTGGCCGTCGGCCCAGCAGACCGCGACGGTGTCGTAACCGCGGCGGAGCCGCTCGCGCAGAGTCGGCGGCAGCTCGTGGCGCACCCGCGCGTCGGGCGCGAGCCGCATGGGGGTGCGCAGGCGCGCGAATCTCTGCGCGTGGAGATAGCAGGCGCAGCGCAGCTCGGCTTCGGGCACCGGAACTTGCAGCAGCGCTTGGCGCAGAAACGCGGCGTTGTTGAAGGCGTAGCAGCCCAGCGCGCGCTCCGCGCGCGGCAGCAGAAAACCGAAATCCATGACCGAGAGAATCGCGCGGAAAAAGCCGGGCGGGTAGAGAGTAAAACCGCCGGTCGCGACGGCCCGCCCGTTGCGCAGCGGCTCGATCAGTTTCTCCAGCCAGCCGGCGCCCGGCGCGCAGTCGCCGTCGAGATAGGCGACGATCTCGCCCTGGGCCGCGCGCGCCGCGCGCATCTTCGCCGCGTCGTAGCCCAGACCCGCGGCCTCGAGGCGGCGCACCGAAGGAAATTCTTCGGCGATCATGCGGCGAATTGTCGTATCGCCGCTGGCGTCGGCGAGCAGGACTTCCAGCGCCTCGCCCGAGTCGCGCAGGGCGACCGCGGCGCGGAGCGCGCGGCGGAGCTCCTCGAGACTCGATCCTTCGAGAAAATTAAACGTTTCAGTAACCAGGGAGACTTTCACGGTGCGTTTTCCAGAAAAAAACAGAGCAGGCCGGCGGCCCCGCTGCGTTTCCACAATCGCCGGAGGCAGCGCGCCGACGGCAAATAGGAAGCGCCCCAGCGGCTCAGATTTTTCCAGGACCAGGGCCTGAAGCGAAAGCTCACGCGAAAATGCTCCCGCGCTTCGCGGTATTTTCCAGCGCGCAGGAGAATTTTTCCCTGGTGGGAAAAATATTGGCTGTAGTAGGGCAGCAGGAACGCTTGTTTTTCCGGCGTGCCGCTCCACATCTGCCAGAGATGGCTCAGCAGGACGGGCCAGTTGGCGTTTCTGAAATGATCTTTGGCGGCGGAGGGCAGCAGCCGATATCGGGCCAGGCTGCGCGGGATGAAATGGATGGATTCGGTCTGGGCCAGACGCGCGAAGAATTCGAAGTCTTCGTGATAGTTGGCCGGGAAACTCTTGCTGAAGCCGCCGGAGCGCAGAAACAGACTCCGCTTGAGCAAGACCGTCGAGGGATAGGGAAACGGCAAATTATGAAAGGCGACGGCATCGAGCGCCGGTTTTTTATCTTTCTTGCGCCGCTCGGCGCGCGCCTGCAGGAAATCCTTTTCCACCAGCCGGCCGGCCTCGTCCATCGTGTCCATGTCGCAATAGAAAAACTCGCAGTCCGGACGGCGCTGCGCTTCCTCGAGCTGCACGGCCAGCTTCTCCGGGTACCAGACATCGTCCGCGTCCAGAAACGCGATCCATTCGCCGCGCGCGCGCCCGACCCCCAGAGTGCGCGCCGCGCCGGCGCCGCGGTTTTCCTGGCGGTGGTAAAACACCGGGTCGGAAAACCCGCCCACGATTTTCGCGGTGCCGTCGCTGGAGCCGTCGTCCACGACGATGACTTCGAGGTCGCGATGCGATTGATCGAGCGCGCTCTGGATGGCTTCAGCGATGAAAGCCTCGCAGTTGTAGACCGGGATGACGACGCTCACGTGCGGCATGGCTTGACGGCGACCACCTTAGCCATTTGACGGCTTTTTGCAATATGGCCGGCGCGAAAGATGCGCCGGCGCTTCTCCTATTCGGCGTCGCGCGCCTGGGTTCCGAATTTTCTCAGCCCCGGCATCATCGCCCAGCAGCCGAGGGTCAGGAGCGCGCCGACGGCAGAGCCGAACAGAAGCGCGCCGGGCGCGCCGAGGAGCGAAGCCATGAAGCCGATCTCGGCCGCGCCGACCGAGTTGGCGCCCTGGGAAAACATGTTGAAAACGGAAAACGCCCGGCCGCGCACGCGGTCGGGGGTCAATAAATGAAAGCTGGTCTGGCGCATCACCGCCTGAAGCGAATTGGCGAGGCCCAGGAGCGCGAGTAAAAACAGCGACAGCCCCATGTGCGCCGAAACCGAGAACGTGCCGAGGGCAAGCGCGTAGGAAAGAAACGACCAGAGGGCGAGAAGCCCTTTTCGGCGCACGTCGCCGAAAAAAAGAATCGCGACCGTGCCGAGCACGCCGCCGATGGCCGGCGCCGACGACAGCATGCCGTAGCCCGCCGGGCCGACGTGAAGAATGTCTTTCGCGAAGATCGGCAAGAGCGGCCGATAATAGCCGACGCCGACGATGGTGAAGTCGAGCAGGACCAGGGCGAAAATAACCGGCTCGGAAAAAAGAAAGCGCAGGCCGCCGAGAATGCTGAGCCAGGAAAATTTCTCCCGCGCGCTTGCTATCGCCGCGGGCGGGTGGAGGCGAAAAATGGCGGCGGCAGCCGGAATATAAAAAAGCGCATTCACCAGGTAGGCGTTGCCCGTGTCGAGCCAGGCCAGGGTCAGACCCGCCGCCATGGGCCCGAAGAAAAACGAGCTCTGCGACACGCTCGAGTTGAGCGACACGGCGTTGGTCAAATGCGAGCGCGGCACCAGGTGCGAGATCAGCGCCATGCGCGCCGGATTGAGCACGATGTTGAGCGAGGAAGTGAGCGCCGTGCCGAGGAGAATGTGCCAGACCTGGATGGCGCCGGTGAGGGTCAGCGCGCCTTGAACCACGGCGACCAGCGCGTTGCCGAAAATCGTGATCAGCAACAGCCGGCGGCGGTCGAGAAAATCGGCCAGGGTGCCGGCGAAAAGCCCCAGAGCAAAGATCGGCACGCCCTGAGCGAGGCCGGTCAAGCCCAGCTGAAACGCCGAGCCGGAAAGCTCGTAGACCTGGTAGAGATTCTGCGTCTGGCGCATCTGCTGCGCCGAGGTGGCGAACAGCGACAGCAGAAAAATCAGCCGGAAGCCGGAGTAATGGAGGGACGCCCACGGCCGGGAAGGCGCGACGTCGTCGGCGAGGGCATCGGTCGTCAAGGGCGCATCGCTTTTTCTACGAATCGAGCCGGCTCATGACTGCGTCATAAATGCGCTTGAGCGGCAGCTTGTGCGCCGCCGCGAGCCTTTTGAGCTCGTCGTATTCCGGCGTCGTTCGTTTGCTGCCGTCCGGCAGCTCGACGATCTTGACGGTCACCTCGCCGAAACGGGTCTTCACTTTTTTTGCTTCGCGCCGCAAAATCAGCCGCTCCACGGCATAGCTGCGCAGCCCGATGGTCGAAGTCTCCTGAAAAATGATTGCGGCGAGCTTCTCCCGGTCGCCGGGCGCGGCGATCACGCTGAGCAAAGTGGCCGGCCGGTTTTTTTTCATCTGGATCGGCGCGAGAAAAACATCGCGCGCGCCGGCGGCGAACAGCCGTTCCATGGCGTGCTCGTAAAACTGCGGGTTCATGTCGTCGATGTTGGTTTCGAGCACGATCATCGGCTCGGCGCCGAAGGCGCGATTTTCGCGGCCGACGAGCAGGCGAAAAAGATTGGGCCGGCCGGCGAATTCCTTCTGGCCGGCGCCGTAGCCGACCTTTTCAAGAATCATCGGCGGCTGCGGGCCGAAGCTTTTTCCCAGGGCGCGAACGAGGGCCGCGCCGGTCGGGGTGACGGTTTCGCTCTCGATGGCGATCCCCACCACCGGCAATCCTCTGAGCAATTCGAGCGTCGCCGGGCCCGGCGCGGGCAGCGGGCCGTGCAGCGAGCTGACGATGGCGCGGCCCAGCGGGATCGGCGAGAAGGCCAGAGATTCGATCCCGAGCTCGTGCACGCCGATGGCCGCGGCCATGATATCGACGATCGAGTCGGTGGCGCCGACCTCGTGAAAGTGCACGCGCTCAACCGCAACGCCGTGGATCTTGGCTTCGGCTTCGGCCAGGCGGGTGAAGATTTCGATCCCGGTGTCCTTGATCTCGCTGCCGAGCTTGCTCCGTTTGATCAATTGTCGAATGTCGCGCCACGAGCGGGGTGATGCCACTTTCGGGCAAACGACCTGGAATTTGGCCGCCCGCACGGCGTGGACGGACTTTTTGACCGAGTTCAGCTCGAACTTGAGCGTCGGGATTTTTTTTAACTCGGTTCTGAGCAGATTCAGCGGCAAGCCGAGATCGAGCAGCGCCGCGACAAACATGTCGCCGCTCAGGCCGCCGATCAGATCGCCGTACGCTAATTTCATCGGTGGTTAAGCATCCATGATCAGACCGGTCGAGGATGGATGATCGAGGATAGAGGATGGCGATCCTCGATTCTCCATCCGCGATCCTCGATGGGCTAGGACCATTCCCGCCGCGATTCCCTGCCGCTGGTCTCGACCCGCACGATCTCCGACTTGAACGGCTTGCCGAGCAGCGTGTCGATCAGCCAGTTGACCGCCAGCGGGCGCGCGCGCGGGTTGCGGATCGAGTGGCGCTCGCCTTCGAAGACGTAGAGCAGCTTCGGCGCCGGGATCTCGCCCATCAGCTCGTAGACGAATTTCATATCGCAATGCTCGTCGTCCTCGCCGGCGACGACCATGTACGGGCAGGTGATTTGCGCCGTCACGCCGCGCAGGCTGAGGGTTTTGCAAAACTCGTCGAAGGCCGCCTCGTCGTCGTAGCCGGACATGTACATGTAATTGAGCTTGAAGGTCGGCGACGACATGTTGAAGATCGCGTACTGCCCCGGCTCCATGCACACGCCGCTCACGGCGCAGGCTTTGAAACGCTTTTCCGCGGCGACCACGCGCGGCGCCCAGTACGAGCCCATGCTCGAGCCCATGACGCCGAGTCGATCGGCGTCGATCTCCGGCCGTCGGGTCAAATATTCGCAAGCGAGCTTGCCGGCGTCGGCGTAATTTTCCGCGGTGCACTTGACGCCGCCCTCGCGCGTCTCGCCCTGGCCGGGGCCGTCGATGGCGAGCACGGCGAAGCCGCGCTCGAGAAATGGATCGCCGCCGGCGGGATTGTCTTCTTTGACGCCGTCCATGCCGGGAATGTACAGGATGCACGGAACTTTCTCGCCGGCTTTGCGCCCCGGCGGCAGATGCAGGATGGCTTGAATCTTTTTGCCGTCGTAGGGCAGCTCGACCCGCTCGATGGGCCGGCCGGCATATTCGATAAACTTGTCATAGCAGGCGCGTTTGCGCTCCGCCCAGCGCATGCGCTCGGGGTTGCCGTCTTCGTAGATCGCCCACATGGCGTTGGTGTAAAAGCAGGCGGCGATGTAGTAGTGTTCGCCCGCTTCGGCGCGGCGGCCGGCCGCCTCGGCCTGGCGCCCCTGTTCTTCGCGGCGCGCCGCGGCGCGGCTGAACTCGCGCGGAATATCGACGAACTTCTGAATGCGCGCGCAGACTTCCTTGAGATCGCCGGCCACGCCCGGGCCGCAGTTGCGGAGAATTTTGCCGCTCCGGCCCTGGTCCCAGTCGATGCCGCGGGTCTGAATCACCTGGTCGAGAAGCCAGCGCTGCTCGCGCCAGCGGCGCACTTTGCGTTCGGTTTCAAGCCGCATGGTCATCGGAAATTCTCCGTAGAGTTTTGGTTCGGCGATCTTCCGTTTTCGATTCCTGTCTTTTCCCGATCAGCGCGCGCGGACAAACCGGTCATCGACGAATTTTTTGGACATCGAAGTGTTTCAGTTGCGGCGCGGTTTCGATGAGGCTCTCGATACGCATGGAGACGGGGCTTGGTTCGTGCGCGGCCGGATTTCTCCGGCTTTGCGAAAAAAGCTTGGCGAATTGCCGCCGACTTTAGTCAAAAAATAGTTTGATCGCAAACTTAGCGGCGCTTGGGCGCCGCCATTCGCGGTTGATTCTCGGAAACTTTTGTGTTTATAAGAAGCGGTAATCTCTTCCGGCCTAATTACGGAAACTTACGATGTTATTTGACTTTGCGAACGTCCTGGTGTTCACCGCGCTGGGACTTGGGTTTGTCGGAGTGAACCTGCTGATCGGCAAGCTGCTGCGGCCGGCCAACCCGCAAACCCGAAAGTTGTCCACCTACGAGTGCGGCGAGCCCGCCATGGGCAGCGCCTGGATGAACTTCAATATCCGCTTTTATGTCGTCGCGCTGATTTTCATCATCTTCGAAGTCGAGATCGCGTTCATCTTTCCAGTGGCTGCGGTCTTTCGCCGGTGGGTGGAAGGGGGCGTCGGGGTTTTCGCCCTGATCGAAGTCTTGCTGTTCGTCGGCATTCTGTTTCTCGGTTTGATCTACGCCTGGGCCAAGGGCGATCTCGAGTGGGTCAAGAACGTGAAGACCTAGCGCGCCTGGAGAAACGCCATGAAGCCGCTTATCAATTCGCTGCCTGAAACCGTCCTCACGACCAAAGTGGACGATATTCTCAACTGGGGCCGCGCCTCGTCGCAGTGGTACATGCTTTTCGGCCTGGCCTGCTGCGCCATCGAGTTGATGCAAACCGGCGGGCCGCGCGCCGACCTGGATCGTTTCGGCGCGGTGCCGCGCGCGACTCCGCGGCAATCCGATCTGATGATCGTGGCCGGGACGCTGACCTACAAGATGGCCAAACGCACGAAGCTGCTCTACGACCAGATGCCCGATCCGAAATATGTGATCTCCATGGGGAGCTGCTCCAACTGCGGCGGCCTGTTTCAGCTCGCCTACTCGGTCTGCAAGGGCGTCGACAAAATTATCCCGGTGGATGTGTACGTTCCCGGCTGTCCGCCGCGTCCCGAGGCGCTCACCGAGGGCTTGCTCCGGATTCAAGACAAAATGATGCGCGAGCGCTGGCTGGTGAAACCCGCGGAACCGGCCGAGCCGGCGATGGCTCGCGAATAACCATGGACGCGCAGGAAATCTACGGCTCGCTCGAGAAGCTCTTCCCCGGCAAAGTCAGCGATCTCAAAGCCGAAGTGTTTGACCCGTACCTGACCGTCGACAAGAACGCGATCGTTGAAGTCTGCCGTTTTCTCCGGAGCTCGGCGGGATTTAGATTCGAAGTCCTCTCCGACCTGACCGCTCTCGATTGGCCGAAGGAAGAAAAAATTCAGGTCGTTTATCACCTGTTTTCCTACGCGTATAACCATCAGATCGTGCTCAAGGTCGATCTGCCGCGGGACAATCCGAAAGTCGCCACCGTGGAAAACGTCTGGAAGGTGGCCAACTGGTTCGAGCGCGAAGTCTACGATCTCTTCGGCGTGATTTTCGAGGGCCACACCGATTTGCGGCGGATCATGCTGCCCGAGGACTGGGTCGGCTTCCCGCTGCGCAAAGATTACGTCGAGCAGGAAGAATACGACGGCATCAGCACCCAGCGCGCCCCGCTGGTGGAAAAACTTTTGCGGTAAAAAAGTATGAGCGAGACGGCGCCGGCGCACGGCTTTTATACCGAAGAGGACATGACCATCAGCGTGGGGCCGCAACACCCGAGCACCCACGGCGTGCTGCGCTTCGTGGTCAAGACCGACGGCGAAGTGATCAGCGAAGCGATCCCCGATGTCGGCTATCTCCATCGCTCGATCGAAAAAATCGGCGAGAAGGTCACCTACCACGGTTACGTGCCCTACACCGACCGCGCCGATTACCTCGCCGCCATGTTTGCCAACCAGGCGTTCTGCATGGCCGCGGAAAAGCTCGCAGGCACGCCGGTGACCCGGCGCGGCGAATTCTGCCGGGTGATCGCCTGCGAACTCAACCGCATCGCGAGCCATTTAATTTCCGTCGGCACCTTCGGCCAGGATATCGGCGCCATGACGCCGTTCGTGCACGCGCTGCGCGAGCGCGAAACCATCAACAATTTGATGGAGGAGATTTGCGGCGCGCGCCTCACCTATAACTACATTCGCATCGGCGGCGTCGGCTACGATATTCTCCCCGAGACCTGCGCCAAGATCGGCGCGTTTCTCGACCACTTCGAGCCGATCGTCGACGAATTCAACCGGCTGCTGTCGGGCAACAAGATTTTCATCGAGCGGCTCGCCGGCGTGGCGGTCATCAGCAAGGAAGATGCGCTCTCGTACAACCTGGTCGGTCCCAACCTGCGCGGCTCCGGAGTCAAGTGGGACATCCGGCGCGATATTCCTTATTCCATTTATCCGGAGTTGGAATTCGAGGTGCCGGTGGGCACGGCGCAGGTGGGCGTGCTGGGCGACAGCTACGACCGCTACTGGGTGCGCATCCGCGAGATGCAGGAGAGCTGTAAAATCTTGCGCCAGTGCCTGCAACGGATGCCCCAGGGGCCGGCGATTTCCAAAGTGCCGAAAAAATTTCGCCCGCCGGCGGGCGAATGCTACGCGCGCGTCGAAGCGCCGCGCGGCGATATGGGTTTTTACGTGGTCAGCGACGGCAGCGAATATCCCTACCGGGTGCGCATTCGCACCGGTTCCTACACGGCGATGAGCATCATCGACAAGATCAGCAAAGGCATCATGCTCGCCGACCTGATCGCGCTGATCGGCAGCCTCGACGTGGACGCGCCGGAGATCGATCGCTAGAGCGAAATTTCGGACTATCATGCAACACTATCTCGACCAGCTGATGCGGGACGGCGCCTTCGCCGGCGTGCCGAAGGAAGTGGTTTACGCGGCCGCCATGGTGCTCGCGGCTTTCGTCGTGCTCTCGGTCTTCGTCGCGCCGCTTGCCGGCGTGACCAGTTGGCTCGAGCGCCGGGTGTGGGCGCGCATGCAGTCGCGCGTCGGCCCCAACCGGGTGGGCCCCCAGGGAATTCTCCAGTGGCTCGCCGACGGCATCAAGAATCTGCTCAAGGAAGATTTGATCCCGGCGGACGCCGACTCCAAGCTTTTTTCTTTCGCGCCCTACGTCGTGTTCATGGGTTTTCTCTGCACCTTCGTGGTGATTCCCTTCGGCGCCAATCTGATCGTGGCCGATCTCAACATCGGCATTCTCTACATTCTCGCCGTCACTTCGCTGGTGGTGGTGGGCATTCTCATGGCCGGCTGGGCGTCCAATAATAAATGGTCGCTTCTCGGCGGCATGCGCTCGGCGGCGCAGATCGTGAGCTATGAGATTCCCGCAGGCCTTGCGATTCTCACGATCATTTTTCTCGCCGGCACGATGAGCATGCAGGGCATCATCAAAGCCCAGGGCTGGGCGCCGTGGGATTGGTTTTTATTTCGCAACCCATTTACTTTCGGAGCGTTCTTCCTGTACTTCACCGCCGCTCTCGCCGAGGGCAACCGCACGCCCTTCGACATTCCCGAGGCCGAATCCGAGCTGGTCGCGGGCTACGTGACCGAATACAGCGGCATGCGGTTTTTGTTTTTCTTCTTCGCCGAGTGGGGCAATCTCTACGTCATCGGCGCGGTGGCCACGACGTTGTTTCTGGGCGGCTGGCAAGTGCCGCCGCTGCCGGTCTTCGAAAACTCGCCGGTGTTGCTGGCGATTGCGCAGTTCGTGACGTTTTTCATCAAAGCTTATCTCTGGGTTTTTGTCGCCATGTGGGTGCGTGCGACCTTGCCGCGCGTGCGCGTGGACCAGTTGATGGCGCTGTGCTGGAAATACATGGTGCCGCTCGCGTTCACCTGCCTGCTCGGCACCATCGCCCTCATGTTCGTGCCCGCGGACGGCCAGCATATCATCACCGCGATCACTTTCGGCTTTGCGCTCGCGACCGCGATCAATTTTTTCCGCCGGGTCGTCTACCAGGTGCGCAACGCCAAGCCGGAGCTTTATTTCAAGCCGCAGATCTAGTTGGGGAGCCATGAACGTCGCAAGCTACGCAAAAGATATCTGGCAGGTGATGAGCTCGACCTTCGAAGGCCTGTCGATCACCCTGTCGCACCTGGTGCGCCGGCCGATGACCATCCAGTATCCGGACAAGATTCCGGTGCCGGTCCAGGAAACCCTGCCGCACCGCTACCGCGGCATTCTCGAAGTCGATCTCGACATCTGCACCGGCTGCCTGGCGTGCGAGCGCGATTGTCCGATCAGCTGCATTACGATCGGCATCGACATGAACAAAGAAACCAAGGTGCGCCAGTTCACGCACTTCGATATCGACGTGTGCAAGTGCATGTACTGCGGGCTTTGTTCCGAGGCCTGCCCCACGGGGGCGATCCGCCACTCGCAGGAGTTCGAAGGCGCGAGCTACAACCCGGCCGGGCTGGTGCGCCACTTCGCGCCCCAGCCGCAAAATCTCTACAAGCCCAAAAAGGGCGGAGAGACGGATCCCAAGCTCGTGGCCAAGGTCGACATCGGACAGAAATATCTCGACGAGTTCGCGACGCCGGACGGAGGGGCGGCAGCAGCAGACGAAAGTTGAGGCGGAAAGGAGGCGGCGCGGGCGAGCCAATCAGCCTCTTGATCCGAGTCGGATCTTCCGGTATTGGAGCCGGAATACCTTCAACATCTCTGAGATCCCAACCGATCGCAAGTCTATGAGTCTATCGACGGCGGTTTTTTATCTAGTCGCGCTGATTACGGTGGTTTCCGCCGGCATGGTGGCCTTTTCGCGCAACATCATCTATTCCGCGTTCTCGCTTCTCGGCACGTTCATGGGCGTGGCCGGGCTTTACGTTTTTCTCGGCGCCGATTTCGTCGCCGCGGTGCAGCTGCTGATCTACGTGGGCGGCATTCTGGTCTTGATTCTGTTCGCGGTCATGCTGACCCACCGCATCACCGACGTGCAGGTGACCAATCGCGCCGCGGGCCGCATTCCCGCGCTGATCCTCATCGGCGCGCTGATCTATCTTTTGATCGAGACGATCAAAGTCACGCCGTGGGCGAAGGCCAAGGAATTGACTTACGCGCCGACCACCGCGTCCATCGGCGATTCTTTTCTTTCCGCCTATCTGCTGCCCTTCGAGCTGGCCTCGCTGGTATTGCTGGGAGCCATGATCGGCGCGGTGGTGCTGTCGCGCAAGGAGATCAAAGAGTAGCATGTCTCCCAATGAGCTTACGTCCTACCTGATCATCGGCGCCATTCTGTTCGTTCTGGGTCTTTTCACCGTGCTCACCCGGCGCAACGCGATCAGCGTGCTGATGGGCGTGGAGCTGATCCTCAACAGCGCCAACGTCAACTACGTGGCTTTCTCGCACTTCGGCAGCGGCAACGCGGACGGGCAGATCTACGCGATTTTCGTCATCATGCTGGCGGCGGCGGAAGCGGCGGTGGGCCTGGCCATCGTGCTGGCTATTTATCAGCTCTTCCACACGATCGACGTCGAGGCGGCGGAAACGCTAAAGGAATAATTTTGGATTTTAGTTTTTGGATTTTAGATTGCCGGATTGCGCGTGCGCTCAATTTAGTGACTTTCGCGGGACCGTCTTCAATCCAAAATCGAAAATCGGCAATCCAAAATGGTTAGAGGCTAGATTAGGTGGAAAATCCGATTCAAAGCGATTTCATCCGCTGGATTGTGTTCCTGCCGCTGCTGGGCGCGATCGTCAACGGGCTTTTGGGAGCGAAAATCCAAAAGAGCCTGGGCAAGGGCGCGATCTCGGTCATCGCCTGCGCGCCGGTGGTGGTCGCGTTCCTGCTCGCCTGCAACGCTTTCTTCACGCTGAAGGGGCTGGAACCCGAAAAGCGTTTTCTCATCGACAATCTCTACCGCTGGATCGATCTCGGCTCGCTCAAAGTCGACATGGCCTTTCTGATCGATCCGCTTTCGGCGGTGATGATCCTCGTGGTGACCGGCGTCGGCGGACTCATCCACATTTATGCCACCGGCTACATGCACGAGGACAAGGCTTTCTGGCGCTTCTTTGCTTACCTCAACCTGTTCACCGCCGCGATGCTCACCCTGGTGCTGGGCGACAGCCTGCTTTTGCTGTTCGTCGGCTGGGAGGGCGTCGGGCTTTGCTCCTACGCGCTGATCGGTTTCTGGTACACCGATCACGCCAACGCGCGCGCCGGCAATAAAGCTTTCATCGTCAACCGGGTCGGCGACTTCGGCTTCGTGCTCGGCATGTTTTTACTTTTCTGGTCCCTCGATGCGCAGGGCCACGGGAGCCTCACGTTTCGCGAGATGGTGAAATGGGCGCCGTCGATCAAAGACGCGACGATCTGGGGTTGGCCGGTCATCACGGTGGCGACGATTCTTCTGTTCATCGGCGCCACCGGCAAGTCGGCGCAGATTCCGCTGTTTGTCTGGCTGCCCGACGCGATGGCCGGACCGACGCCGGTGAGCGCGCTCATCCACGCCGCAACCATGGTCACCGCGGGCGTCTACATGACCGCGCGCATGAATGACTTCTTTTCCATGGCGCCGGCGACGCTGCATGTAATTGCCGTCGTCGGGGTGGCCACGGCGCTGGTCGCCGCGACCATCGCGCTCACCCAATTCGATATCAAAAAAGTTCTCGCCTATTCCACGGTGAGCCAGCTCGGCTACATGTTCATCGGCGTCGGCGTGGGCGGCTACGCGGCGGCGGTTTTTCATCTGATGACCCACGCGTTTTTCAAAGCCTGTCTGTTCCTCGGCTCGGGCAGCGTGATCCACGCCATGCATCACGAGCAGGACATGCGCAAAATGGGCGGGCTCAAGGTGTGGATGCCGGTCACGTTCGTGACCTTTTTCATTTCCGTGCTCGCCATCGCCGGCTTCCCGCCCTTCGCGGGATTTTTTTCCAAAGACGAGATTCTCTGGCTGGCGTTCACCAGCGAGCACGGCAACAAGCTTATCTGGTTTCTCGCTCTGTGCGGCGCGGGCATGACGGCGTTCTACATGTTTCGCCAGTTGTTCATGACTTTTTACGGCGCCTGCCGCGCCGATCACCACACCCAGGAACACCTGCATGAATCGCCCAAAGTCATGACGATACCCCTGGTCGTGCTCGCCGTCGGCGCGGTGTTCGCGGGCTTTATCGGTCTGCCGGGAGTGCTGGGCGGGAGCCAGTTCGCGCAATGGCTTGAGCCGGTGATTCACGCCCACGAAGAAGCCCACGCATCCCACGCGCTCGAATGGGGACTGATGGCGGTCTCCGTGTCCGTGGCGGCTTTCGGCGTAGTCATCGCTTACCTCATGTATCGCCGCGAAACGCTCTCGCCCGAGCTCTTCGCCAATCTCGCCGGCGGGGCGCTGTATCGTCTGTTCGACCGCAAGTGGTACTTCGATGAGGTCTATCAAGCCGTCTTCGTCAACGGGACCCTGCTGCTGGCGCGCATCGGCTCGCTCTTCGATCAGTACGTCATCGACGGCATCGTCAACGGCGCCGCGGCGCTCACCCGCTTTGTGTCCTGGCTCAACGGGCTCTTCGACCAGTACATCATCGACGGCATCGTCAATGCCGTCGCCAACATCACGTTTTGGGCGGGCAACAAGTTTCGCCGCATGCAAACCGGCAACATCAACAGTTATCTATACGGCATTCTGATCGCGGTGGTGCTGCTGATCATCGCCAAGCTGCGATACGCGAGCTGATCTCGGGGAGAAATTAGAAGATGGACAACGTTCTCACTTACATGACTTTCATCCCGGTCGCCGGGGCGGCGGTGGTGCTCGCGCTCCCCAACAACGCCAAGCTGATTCGCTGGGTTTCGGCGGCGGCGACCCTGCCGCCCTTGCTGATGGCGATCTGGCTGTTCAAAAACTTCGACCGCGCCAAGGCGGGCTTTCAGTTCATCGAAGATTACTACTGGATCCCGTCTTTCAACATCAGCTACACGATGGGCGTCGACGGGCTGAGCATCTCGATGATTTTGCTGACCGCGCTGCTGAGCTTTATCTGTATCTTTGCTTCCTTCGGCATCGAGAAGGCGGTCAAGGGCTACTTCGCTCTGTTTCTTCTGCTCGATGCAGGGATGATGGGCGTTTTTTGCGCCCTGGATTTTTTTCTCTTCTACGTTTTCTGGGAAGTCATGCTGTTGCCGATGTATTTTTTGATCGGCATCTGGGGCGGGCCGCGGCGCGAGTATGCCGCAATCAAATTTTTCCTCTACACCCTGTTCGGCAGCGTGCTCATGCTGCTCGCCATCCTGGCGCTTTATTTCACCACCAACCCGCACACGTTTGATATGCGCATCATGATGGCGCAGGCCAACAACTACAGCACCACGGTGTTGCCGATCTGGCCGTTCAACCACCTGCGCTGGGGTTTCCAACACGTCATCTGGATGGCGCTGTTCATCGGCTTTGCCATCAAAATTCCGGCCTTCCCCTTCCACACCTGGCTGCCGGACGCGCACGTGGAGGCGCCCACGGCAATCTCCGTCATCCTCGCCGGCGTGCTCTTGAAGATGGGCACCTACGGGATTCTCCGCACCAACTTTCCGATGCTGCCGGCCGCCACTGCGGATATGGCCTATTGGCTCTTGGGCGCGCTCGGCGCCTGGAACATTATTTACGGCGCTTTGTGCGCCATGGCGCAAAAGGATCTAAAAAAGCTCGTTGCCTACTCGAGCGTCAGCCACATGGGCTACGTCATGCTCGGCATGGCGAGCTTCACCACGCAGGGATTGAACGGCGCGGTCTTGCAGATGTTCAACCACGGCACGATCACCGGCATGCTCTTCCTTCTGGTCGGCGTGATCTACGATCGCGCGCATCACCGCGAGATCGAAGGTTTCGGCGGCATGGCGGCGATCATGCCCGTCTACACCGGCGTGACCGCGCTGGCGTTTTTCGCGTCGATGGGGCTGCCGGGGCTCTCGGGATTCATCTCCGAGGTTCTGGTGCTGCTCGGCACCTGGCAAAAATATCCGATCCTGACGATCTGCGGCGCCAGCGGCGTGATTCTCACCGCCGGCTATCTGCTCTGGACGATCCAGCGCGTGTATCTCGGCCCGCCCAATGAGAAATATTTGAAAATGCCCGAGATCAACGGCCGTGAAATGTTCACCCTGGTGCCGCTCGGCGCGATCGTGATCCTCGTCGGCGTCTATCCGAGCGTGGTGCTCGACCTGCTGCGCGCGACCCTCGATCAGATCAATCAAGTGGTTATTCCGCACCTGTAAACCGATCATGGATCTCAAGAACGTCGCCAGCCTGAGTTTTTTCTACCCGGAGTTCATCCTCTCCGCGACGATCCTGCTGTTGATCGTGCTCGATCTGCTGGCGCGCCAGCGGCGCGGCCTGGCGATGATCGCCCTGGTCGGCTGCTTTGCCGCGCTGATGGCGACCCTCGATCTCTACAGCGCGCAACCGGGCTACCTGTTTCATCGCATGATGATCCTGGACAACTTCGCCTTGTTTTTTAAAGTGGTCTCGCTCGCGGCGGCGGTTCTGTGCATCTGGATGTCGCTCGGTAGCAACGAGATCAAGCAAGTCCATGAGGGCGAGTACTATACGCTGCTGCTGACCTGCGTGCTCGGCATGTTTTTCATGGCGTCGTCGAGCAATCTGCTGATGGCTTATCTTTCGCTGGAACTGGTGAGCCTGACTTCCTACGTGCTCACCGGCTTTCTGCCGCACAACCGGCGCTCGAGCGAAGCGGCTTTGAAATATCTGATCTACGGCGGCGTCGCCTCCGGCACCATGATCTACGGCATGAGCTGGATCTACGGCATGACGGGAAGCCTGGACTACGTCGCGATCCAGACGGCGCTCGGACAGGGGCCGTTCAACAAGGCGGCGCTCTTCATGGCGTTTATCTTCATCCTGGCCGGCTTCGGCTACAAGATCGTCTTCGTGCCGTTTCACATGTGGTCGCCGGACGTCTACCAGGGCGCGCCCACGCCGTTCACCGCGTTTCTCTCGGTTGCTTCCAACGCATCGGGCATCGCCATCATGATTCGCTTTTTTTATCCAGGCGTGTCGCGCTCGTTGCCGAGCGGCGACTGGGCCTTTCTCTCCGGCGTCGAGTGGCCGCAGGTGCTGCTGTTTTTGAGCATGATCACCATGACCGTCGGCAACCTGTGCGCGCTCAACCAGCGCAATCTGAAGCGCATGCTGGCCTACTCCGGCATCGCCCACGCCGGTTACATGATGATGGGCCTAGCCGTGCTCAACAACGACGGTCTTTCGGCGATTCTTTTTTATCTGGTCGTCTACCTGATCATGAACGTCGGCGCGTTTCTGGTGGTGGCCATCATTGCCAATGTGACCGGCGACGAAGATATTGAAACCTATCGCGGTCTGGCCTGGCGCGGCGCCATCGTGCCGGCGGTATGCCTGACGATTTTTCTTTTTTCGCTGACCGGCCTGCCGCCGTTCGCGGGATTTATCGGGAAGTTTTTTCTATTCTCGGCCGTGCTCAAACAGGGCGGCGCCTTCGGCGCCCTGGCCGTGGTGGCGGCGATCAACAGCGTGATCTCGCTTTACTACTACGCCAAGGTCGTCAAGACTATGTTTCTCGACTCGCCCAATCCGGATGACAAAGCGATTTCGGTTGCAGTGAACGATTTCTCGTTGCTGATTCCGCTCACGGTGCTCACAGTATTCTTCGGCGTGTATTTTTCGCCGCTCGTCACATACACCAGCCAATCTCTGCGCTTCTTTATAAGATAGCAGCCGCGCAGCTCAAAGTAGTCGCTTGCAGTGCTGGCGATATCCTCGCGGACATGGCACTGCCGCCCGGACTGCGGAATTGTGAGTTTTCCGGGCAGAAGGCCATCTTCGAGTAGACAAGACCTGGTAAAGGAAGTTTACATTTTACTATTTCACATTGCGTTTTGTAATTTGGCGATCTTTCGGTGAAATAACGAAGGAGTCACGCAATCGCTTCGATGGCGCCTAAAAAATGTAAAGAAACTATATGAATTTTACCTCGGCAAATTTCATCTAACCCATTGAAAGCCCGGCTATTTAGCTCGGGTCTAACAATTGCGTTGTTCACGCTGGAGGCGGAGGGTAGAACAACCATGAGGATTTTTCGTAACGGTATACAAACTCTGATCATAGCTGGAGCATTGATCGGCTGTTCCAACGCAGCCCAGGCACTGACGATGTACAGTGCTTCCTTTCAGGGCGTGACCTTTACATTTACCGAGGTCGATGCCGACACGCTCGGGTTCGAAATCAAAGGTACACCGACTGGAGATTGGTCCACCGCGCAATATCTTGATGCGTTCAGCCTCAAGAATCTCGGCCTCGACTTCTCGACAGTAACCGGTAAGGCCAACGGGCCAGGGGCCATTGATCTCTTGGGACAAAACAAAGAATTGAATAACAGTGGAGGCACTGCTGATTGTTCGGACAACGGAGGCGGAAACGCTGTTATCTGCTTTGACATCGTGCCGGACACAGCGCTGGGACCAACACCGTTCGATCTGGATTACACCATTGACTTTTCGGCGCCCTATTCTATCGGTGATGACTTTCACCTGAAGATAGCATTTACGGCTACGCAAGATGGTGACAAGGTCGGCACCTTTTACTCACAAGACATCCCCCGATGCATCGATGGTTGCGGATCGACCGACGGCAACCCGGCTGTGACGGATACCCAGATTGCCGTCACCGACATCCAGACGGTTCCTGAACCGTCGACGCTGCTGTTGCTCGGTTCCGGATTGGCCGTGCTTGCGCGTGGGCTGCGAAAGAGCGATCGCGAAGGTTTGGGCCTCAGTTAACACATCGCGTTTAATACATCGGTCCAAGAGGAGCGCCGGGGCTTTGCCCCGGCGCTTTTTTTTTGGCTGATGGCCCGGCGCTCCGCCGTGGACCGGGCTGGCGGCTCGCATTTTGTCAGCGCATGCTGCAAGCTGGGCAGGAATGCAGAGCGCTTCCGCGATGAAAACGTATCTGATCCGCGTCTTCGGCGCCGACCTGCGCTCCCTGGCGGCGCTGCGGATGGGCTGCGCGCTCGTCATTCTCCTCGATCTTGTCTCGCGCTCGACGGATCTGGTCGCGCACTATACCGATTTCGGCGTGGTGCCGCGCACTCTGGTCATGCAGCACTCGAGCAGCCGCTGGTATCTCTCGCTTCATTACATGAGCGGGGTGTGGGAGTTGCAGGCATTGCTGTTCGGCTTTGCAGCGCTTGCTGCCGGCGCGCTGCTCGTGGGCTATCGCACGCGGCTTGCGAGCGTGCTCAGCTGGTTTCTGTTCGTTTCGCTGTGCGCGCGCAATCCCTACGTGCTTCAAGGCGGCGACCAGTTGCTCCGGGCCGTGCTTTTCTGGGGCATGTTTTTGCCCTGGGGGGCGCTCTATTCGGTCGATGCTGCCTGGGAGCGAAATGCGCCCCTCGCTGCTGCGGCGCCGTATTTGTCGTGGGGGACGGCCGCCTACGCGCTGCAGATCATTTTCATGTACTGGTTCACCGCCGCGCTCAAATCGGGGCCCCAGTGGTGGAGCGAGGGGAGCGCCGTCTACTACGCGCTCAACATCGATTATCTCGTGACTCCCTTGGGAACTCTGCTGCGCGACGCGCCGCAGGGTTGGCTGAAGCTGGCGACGTGGAGCGTTCTGGTGTTCGAGATTGTCGGTCCATTGGCGCTGCTCTTGCCGGTCAGGCGCGGCTGGCTTCGTTTATCGACGGTTTTCTGTTTCCTGTTCCTGCACGCCGTTTTCCTGCTGACGCTTTTTATCGGCATCTTTCCGCTGGTGGGCATGGTTTCGATGCTGTTTTTTCTGCCCGCGCGGTTTTGGGATTTTTTTCAAACCCGCCCGGCGCGCGCCCCGGCGATCAAAATTTATTACGACAGCGATTGCGGTTTTTGCTGGCGCAGCGTGCGCTTGATTCAAACTTTTCTTTTGCCCGGTGCTCCAATTGCCGGCGCGCAGAGCGTCCCGGAGCTGGAAAGCGAAATGCGCCGGCGCAACTCGTGGATCGTTGTCGACGAGCATGGCGCGCGCCACTACGGCTACGACGGCGCGATTGCCGTCGCCGCCGCGGCGCCGGTGCTTGGCCTTCTCGTGCCGCTGATGCGGCTCACGGCGATGCGCCGGTGCGGCGAGCGGTGGTATCAGTACGTGGCCGCGCACCGCCAAACGAGCTGCGTGCTGCCCTCCGGCGCATCGAGCCCGGTCGCCGCATTCAGAAAATTGCCGAGCGGCGCCGATGTCCTCGCGCCTATTTTTATCGCCTGCGTGTTCCTCATCAATCTCGCTAACATGCCGGGCCTCGGCGTGCGCATTCCCGAGGCGCTGCGCTCGGTCAGCGATGTCACCGGGCTGAATCAGGTCTGGAACATGTTTGCGCCGTTTCCGGCCAAGGACGACGGCTGGTACGTGATCCCCGGCAGGCTCAAAGACGGCCGGGTGGTCGATTTGTTTCGCGACGGCAAGCCGGTCGATTTCGGCAAGCCGGCGCACGGCGCGCTCGAATTCAAAAATCACCGCTGGCGCAAATACATGGAGCTCCTGCGCAAGCGCGAGGTGTTGCAACCGCCTTACGCGCGCTATCTCTGCCGCGAGTGGAATCGGCGCCACGCGGGAGCCGCGACCCTCGAAGAGCTGGAAGTCCTCTATGTGCTCGAGTGGACGCGGCCCAGCCCGGAATACTCGCCGATCGAGCGCCAATCGGTTTTCAAGGCGAAATGCGCCCATTGAGGCGCGCGCTGCGCCCCGGTTTGACGCCGATTCGCAACTCCCGTTGACCGCCCGGCTTGACAAGCCGGTTGCGGGCAAATAACTAAAAGCCGGGGCGGCCTGCAGGACCGGCCGGAGGATTTCATGCTCGATACGCAAAAACGCAAAGAGATGCTGCGCCGGATGATTCTGGTGCGCGCCTTCGAAGAGAAGCTCGAAGAGCTTTATCAGCGCAAGGCCATGTTCGGCAGCACCCATTCCTATCGCGGCCAGGAAGCCATCGCGGTGGGCGTGTGCGCGGCGCTGGAATCTACGGACGTGATCGCGAGCTATCATCGCGGCACGGGCCACCTGATCGCCAAGGGCGCCGACCTCTACAAACTGCTCTGCGAATGCATGGGGCGCGCCGACGGTTATTCCAAAGGACGCGGCGGCAAGATGCACATGGGCGATCTGAGCTTCGGGTTTCTCGGCAACACCGGCACGGTGGGCGGCACGGTGCCGACCGCCACCGGCGCGGCGCTGGCGGCGAAGATTCGCAAATCGAACGAAGTCGCGGTGAGCTTTTTCGGCGACGGCGCGGTCAATCAGGGCGTGGTGCACGAAGCGATGAATCTCGCCGGCGTCTGGAAGCTGCCGGTGATCTACGTGTGCGAGAACAACCAGTACGCCATGACCGTGAGCCTGGAAAAAAGCGTGGCGATCAAAGAATTGTCCGCGCGCGCCGCCGGCTACGGCTTCGAGGGCAAAACCCTCGACGGCAACGACGTGGAAGCGGTATATGAAGCCGCGCGCGCGGCCGCGGCCAAGGCGCGGAGCGGCGGCGGCGCGACCTTTCTCGAGTGCGTCACCTATCGCTGGGACGGCCATTTCGGCGGCGATCCGGGCACCGGCTATCGCTCGAAAGAAGAAATCGAGTCGTGGAAACAGAAATGTCCGATCAAACGGCTGAGCGAACGACTCATGCAAGCCGGCCAGCTGACCGCGGGAGAGTTCGACGCCATGAGCCGCGCAGTGTACGCGGAGCTGAATGACATCGCCGTGCGCGCCGAGGCCGCGCCGCTGCCGAAAAAAGAAGTGGACCTGGCGAGCGTTTACGCCGACGCGGAGGCGAGCCATGGCTGAAACGATGAACGCCGCAGCGCAGGATCGCGCCAAAGAGATGCGCGTTCAGGAGGCGCTGCGCGAGGCGCTGCGCTACGAAATGGCGCGCGACGAGCGCGTGTTCGTCATGGGCGAGGACGTGGCGCTTTTCGGCGGCGCCTACGGAGTTACCCGCGGTCTGCTTCAGGAATTCGGCGAAGGCCGCGTGCTCGACACGCCGATCTCCGAATCGGCGCTGGTCGGTCTTGCCGTCGGCGCGGCGATCAACGGCATGCGCCCGGTGGTGGAAATACAATTTTCCGATCTCCTGCCGCTGGCGATGGATCAGCTTGCGAGTCATGCCGCGCGGTATCACTACATGACCGGCGGCCGGGTCAACGTGCCGATGGTCGTGCGCAACAAATTTGCGACTCGTCCCGGCGGCGGACCGAGCCATTCGAGCTGCAACCACGGCGCCTTCATCCACTTTCCCGGACTGAAAATCATCATGCCGACCACCCCGGCCGACGCCAAGGGGCTGCTGCTGGCGGCGATCCGCGATCCCAATCCCGTGCTCTGTTTCGAGAGCCATCATCTCTACGGCCAGCGCGGCCCGGTGCCGGAAGGCGATTACACCGTGCCCATCGGCAAGGCGGCGGTGCGGCGCGCAGGCAAGGATCTGACTATAGTCACCTGCGGCGGCATGGTTTTGAAGGCCGATGCCGCGGCCGAGCAGCTAAAAGACAAGGGCATCGAGGTCGAGATCGTCGATCTGCGCTCGCTCGCGCCGCTCGACAACGAAACGATTCTTCAATCCGTCGCCAAAACCAGGCGCGCCGTCGTCCTCGACGAAGGACCGATGATCGGCGGCCTTTCCGCCGAGATCGCCGCCGCCATCCAGGAAAATCTATTCGCCGATTTGCAAGGTCCGGTGCTGCGCATCGCCGCGCGGCCGATCCCGCCGCCGCATAGCCCGCCGCTGGTGGAGGCGATGATTCCCGACGTGGACGAGATCGTCGAAGCGGTGATGCGGCTTGCGGAAGGCGGCCCAAGGCGCCGCTGAGCACCGACTCGACTCTTGGTGCGCGCGCGTTGTGCGAGATCACGAGCGCCGATGAAACTCCCCAGCCTGTCGTTGCGGTCGCTGTTCGGCGACGCGAGCCTGACCACCCGGTTCGCCGTGCACAGCTTTGTTTGCATCGGCATCATGACGGCGGCTCTCTGGCTGATGGTCTCCAATTATTTGATCGATCAGATCCTCGACCGGGAGTGGCAAACCACCGCGCAGATCGTGCGCGCCGACGTGAGAAAATTTCTCGAGGAGTACGACTTCAAGGCCCAGGACCGAAAATCGGTCGGCCCCAAGTTCGCCGCGCTGCTCGACTACATGCGGCTGTCGCCGGAGATCGTGCGTTTCAAAGTCTACAGTCCCAAAGCCGTGGTGCTGTGGTCCGACGACAAGCGGCTGGTGGGAAAAGCCTTCCCCGAAAATTCCCAGCTTCAAAGGGCGCTGCGCGGCGCCGTCATCGCCGACATGAGCTCGCTGGCGCGCAGCGAAAACGAGACCGCCCGGCGCGCGGCAGCGGCGGCGGCGGTGGAAATCTACGTGCCGATCTATTCGGAAAACGGCCGGGAGCTCCTCGGCGTGTTCGAAACCTATCGGCGTCCCGACGGACTGTTTCACGCGATTCACGAAGCGCGGTTGATCGTGCTCCTGGGCGCAGTGGGCGGCGGCCTGCTGCTGTACATTTCTCTGTTCGCGATCGTGCGCCAGGCCGCGCGCAAGATCGCCGAGCAGCAGGAAAACCTGCTCCGGATGCAGGCCGAATTGGCCGCGTCGCAGCGCATGGCCCTGGTCGGCGAGATGGCCGCGGCGGTGGCCCACGGCATCGGCAATCCGCTCTCGTCGATTCGCGCCGCCGCGCAAGTCGGTCTGCTCGATGCCAGCGCCAACGGCGCGGACAAACGCGATGCCATGAAGGAGACGCTCAGCAACATCATGCAGCAGGTCGACCGGGTGCAGAAACGCATGCAGGGCCTGCTCAATTTCGCCAAACCGCTGGAGCCGCGGCCGAGCCGGGTGGAAGTCAACGCAGTCGTGCGCGAGGTGATGGAGACTTTGCATTCCCGCTTCAGCGCCGCAGGGGTGCGCCTGGAGCTGGAGCTCGACGGCGCATTGCCTTGCGTCAACTCCGACGCCAATCAACTCGAGCAAGCGCTGATGGCGGTCGTCACCAACGCCCTGGAAGCGACGCCCAAGGACGGGCGCGTGACGGTGCGAACTCGAGCCGTCGACCACAACGGCTCAGGGGCAGCGGTGCAGCTTTGGGTTGAAGACACCGGCAACGGCATTCCAGCCGAGACCCGGCGGCGGGTGTTCGAGCCGTTTTTTACCACCAAACCCTATGGCACTGGAATCGGCTTGCCGCTGGCCAAAAAATTCCTCGAGAGAAACGGCGGCACGATCGCGATCGCCGACGGCGCAGGCGCCGGCACCCGGGTCGAAATCACCTTGCCGGGCGCGGTCTGAGTTCTCCCGCCGGTCAGGTCATCGGGATCATGATGTGCGCTTGATACGGCTTGCGCTGTTTGAGGCGGCCGTACCAGTCTTCGACCCTCGGTTGCGCCGGCCGATCGATCGGCAGATTGAACCAGCGGTAGGCCCAGACGCCGAGCGGAATATCGCCGAGGGAAAATTCTTCGCCGCCGAGAAAGCGATTTTTGGCCAGGTGATTTTCCACCGTCTGCCAGGCCTTGGAAGTCTTTTCGAGCGCGCCGGCGACAGCCTTCGGGTCGCGTTTTTCCGGCGCAGTGCGAATCAGATTCCAGAACAACGGCACGATCGCCGCATTGAAAGCCGATAGCTGCCAATCCATCCAGCGGTTGGCGTTGGCCATCCCTTCCGGCGTCGCGGGGAGCAGACGGCCGGCGCCGTACTTGGCATTCAAATAGCGCATGATGCTGTTCGACTCCCACAGGACAAAGTCGCCGTCCTGGATCGTCGGCACCAGGCCGTTCGGATTGATGGCGCGATACGCCGGGTCGTCGTTGCCGCCGAATTTGCCGCCCCAGTCGAGGCGTTCGAACTCTAGGCCGAGCTCGCCGCAGCACCACAGAACTTTTTGCACGTTGGAAGAATCGGTCCGGCCCCAGATCCTGATCATACAGTCCTCCGCGGGTTGGTTTTGGTTTAGCTTGTAGCACCGTTGTCCGGCGATGAATAGCCGAACGGGGGCGGTCGGCCTCGCCGCCTCTGTCGTTTGAGAAAAATATCTGCTAGGAAAAGAGATTCAAAATCCTCCGGAAGGCGAGGGACTATGGGCAGGTTTCTTGTTGGCTTCATTGCGATTGTTTTGGCCGATCTCGTTCTCGTTGCGCCGTCCCGGGCGCAAAACCAGGCGGAAGGCAAAAAGCTCTATACGACCTACTGCACGAGCTGTCATGGCGATACCGGCAAGGGCGACGGAATGGCCGGCGCATCGCTGCCGGTCAAACCCGCCGATCACACCAACGGCGCGGCGATGAACAAGCTCAGCGACGGATTTCTCGTCAATATCATTTCCAGAGGCGGCGCTGCCGCGGGGAAATCGAGCTTTATGCCCGCCTGGGGCGGCGCCCTCACCGATCAGCAGGTCCGCGATATCGTCGCCTACATTCGAAGCATCGCTGTGCCGCCGTACCGGCCTTGAGCGTTGCTTCGAGGGAAAAATTTTTGAAATCCGTGGTGGAACCCCTTGACGATCCGGCTTCGAAGATTAAATTTGCACGCATCCAACCTGTTCCACAGGTATTCTAAATCTACGTTTTATTTCAGGAGGGTCTCATGGCGACAAAGATTCGTCCCTTGCACGATAGGGTAATCGTGAAACGCATTGAGGAAGAGGAGAAAACCAAGGGGGGCATTATCATCCCGGATACGGCCAAGGAAAAGCCGCAGGAAGGCAAAGTCGTGGCGGTGGGCCCGGGCAAATATGAAGACGGGAAGCTAATACCCCTCGGGGTGAAATCGGGCGATAAGATTCTTTTCGGGAAATACTCCGGCACGGAGATCAAACTGGACGGTGAGGAGCATCTGATCATGCGCGAAGATGACATCCTCGGAGTCGTTGAATAAGGAGGAGAAGGACAATGGCTGCTAAAGAAATTCGTTTTAGCGAGGAAGCGCGGGGCCGGGTCCTGCGCGGTGTCAATCTGCTTGCCGATGCGGTCACCGTAACTTTGGGTCCGAAGGGCCGCAACGTGGTGCTGGAAAAGTCCTGGGGCTCGCCGACCGTGACCAAGGACGGCGTCTCCGTCGCCAAGGAAATCCAGCTCGAAGACAAGTTCGAAAACATGGGCGCGCAAATGGTCAAAGAGGTGGCGAGCAAAACCTCGGATCTCGCCGGCGACGGCACGACCACCGCGACCGTGTTGTCGCGCGCGATTTTCAGCGAGGGTTTGAAGCTCGTCGCCGCGGGCCATGATCCGATGAGCATCAAGCGCGGCATCGACAAGGCGGTGGCGAAGGTTATCGATGAGCTGAAATCGCTCTCCAAGCCGACCCGCGATCGCGACGAAATCGCTCAGGTCGGGACCATCTCCGCCAACAACGATAAGACGATCGGCGACATCCTGGCCGAGGCGATGGACAAGGTCGGCAAGGAAGGCGTGATCACCGTCGAAGAGGCCAAAGGCCTGGAGACCACGTTGGATCTCGTCGAAGGCATGCGCTTCGACCGCGGTTATCTCTCGCCTTACTTCGTCACCGATCCGGAGCGGATGGAGTGCGTTTACGAGGACTGCTATCTGCTCATCCACGAGAAAAAGATTTCCAGCATGAAAGACCTGTTGCCGGTGCTCGAGGCCGTGGCCAAAACCGGCAAGCCTCTGCTCATCATTGCCGAGGAGGTGGAGGGCGAGGCGCTGGCGACGCTGGTCGTGAACAAGATTCGCGGCACCCTCAAAGTGGCGGCCGTCAAGGCGCCCGGCTTCGGCGATCGCCGCAAAGCCATGCTCGAAGACATCGCCATTCTTACCGACGGCAAGATGATCGCCGAGGAGCTCGGCATCAAATTGGAAAACGTTTCGGTCAAAGATCTGGGCCGCGCCAAACGGGTGATCATCGACAAGGACAATACGACGGTGGTTGAAGGCGCGGGCAAAAAATCCGCCATCGAAGGCCGGATCAACCAGATTCGCGCGCAGATCGACGAGACCACGTCGGATTACGACCGTGAGAAGCTGCAAGAGCGGCTGGCCAAGCTCGCCGGCGGCGTCGCGGTGGTGAAAGTCGGCGCGGCGACGGAAGTGGAAATGAAAGAGAAGAAAGCCCGGGTCGAAGACGCGCTGCACGCGACCCGCGCGGCGGTCGAAGAAGGCATCGTGCCGGGCGGCGGCGTGGCTCTGGTGCGCGCTTCCGCGGGCCTGGCCAACCTGCGCGTTTCGGACGACGAAAAGGTCGGCGTGCGCATTATCCAAAAGGCTCTTGAAGAACCGATGCGCTGGATCGCCGGCAACGCGGGCGCCGACGGCTCCGTGGTTCTCGACAAGGTGAAAAACGGCAAGGGAGCGTTCGGTTTCAACGCCGCCACCGAGGAGTACGAAGATCTGGTCAAGGCCGGTATCGTCGATCCCACCAAGGTGGTGCGCACGGCGCTGCAAAACGCTGCGTCGGTGGCAGGCCTGCTGATCACCACCGAAGCGATGATCGCCGACAAGCCGGAAAAGAAAAAAGATGCGCCGGCCATGCCGCACGATCACGAAGATTACTGAGAAGCGAAGCTTCGAGCCGGCTGAGCTAAAATTGGGGCGCCTGGAAAACCAGGCGCCCCAATTTTTTTGAGCAGACAGACGCGCGAGACGAAGATCTTGCTAAAGCCGTCCCGCGGGCGGGACCGCGATCGATGGCAGGTAAAAAAAAAGGGAAGCCGGCGGCTTCCCTTTTAAACTCCTCGGCTGAATTCCCAGCCGGTTAATTGACGTTGATCGCGATCTGTTTGGGCTTGGCGTCTTCGGCCTTCGGCACGTGGATTTCCAGAATGCCGTCGCGGTAGGTCGCCTTGATCGCGTCGCTGTTGACGGTTTGCGGCAGGAAGAAAGAACGGGTGAATTTTCCGCTGACCCGCTCGATCCGATGATACTCGACGCCGTCGGCAACCTGCTCCTGTTTTCTTTCACCGCTCAGAGCGAGCGAGCCGTTATGGACTTCGAGGTGAAAGTCCTCTTTTTTCATGCCCGGCAGCTCGGCCCGGATCAGGTACGAGTCTTTGCTCTCGAGCACATCCACGGGCGGAAACCAGATTCCCGCTCCGGCCGCCGACTGCGTTCGCGACCGACCCAAGGTGTCGTCAAAAAGGTCGTTGATGCGGCTCTGGATTCTGCTCAATCCCTCGAAAGGATCCCATCGGACAATATCCATATTCGACCTCCTTGGTTGAATTTTTTCTGACGAAAAACTAATCACGAGGGCTCGGGCTGTCAAGAAACACGCTTTAATGCGCGGGGGCATAGGCGCTTTGGAGATAATATTGAAAATGATATAAGAATGGCGCGCCGGCGGTTTTTCTCATGGCGCGAAGCTCGCCCGGCGCAAAAGGAGCGCTTCGGTGTCAGACCCGAAATCCGGCCGTTATCTGCGGAGGGCATTGCTCTGCGCGGCGAGCTTGCTCGCCGTCCTGTTGGCGCGACAAACCTGGCTCGGCAGCGCCTCGCTGTACGACCCGCGCGCGGCGCCGCGTCCCGTCACCGCGCGCGGCGAGCTTTCCACCGACGAGCGCTCGACGATCAACTTGTTTCGCCAGGCTTCGCCGTCGGTGGTGAACATCACCGCCATCGGCGTCGAGCGCGATCTTTTCACGCTGAATCTCTACCAGATTCCGCAGGGAACCGGCTCGGGATTTGTCTGGGACACCAACGGCGATATCATCACCAATTTTCACGTGATCCAGAACGCCGACGCGGCGCAGGTCACCCTGGCGGATCAATCGAACTGGCGCGCGCGGGTGGTCGGCGCGGCGCCGGACAAAGATCTCGCCGTCCTGCGCATCGACGCGCCGGCGAGTCGCTTGCGTCCGATTCCGCTCGGCACTTCCAAAGATTTGCAGGTGGGCCAGAGCGTGTTTGCCATCGGCAATCCCTTCGGCCTCGACCAGACGCTCACCACCGGCGTGATCAGCGCGCTCAATCGCGAGATCGAGTCGGTCACGCGCCGGCCGATTCAGGGCGTGATTCAATCCGATGCCGCGATCAATCCCGGCAATTCCGGCGGGCCGCTGCTCGACAGCGCGGGGCGCCTGATCGGCGTCAATACCGCGATTTACAGTCCCTCCGGCGCATCGGCGGGCATCGGCTTCGCAATTCCGGTGGACACGGTCAATCGCATTGTGCCCGAGCTGATCCGCAGCGGAAAAATCACCCGGCCGGGCCTGGGAATTCAAATCGCCGATGAACAAATCGCGCAGCGGCTGGGGGTGACCGGCATTCTCGTCGTCGATGTGGCGCGCGGCAGCGCCGCGGCCAAAGCCGGTATTCAACCCACGCGGCGCGACGCCGAAGGGCGTTTGCGCCTGGGCGATGTCATTACCGCGGTGGACGGCAAAAAAGTCGAATCGCCGAACGATCTTTATCTGGCGCTGGAAAAATACAAGGTGGGCGATGCGGTCAACGTTTCCATTCTGCGCAACGGCAGAACCGTCCAAGCCAAAGTCACGCTGGAAGCGGTGCAATAATTTTTGCCGCTCCGCGGAGACTCATTCCCGTTCCGGCGCTTCGCGCGCGGCGAGCTGATTTTCATCGCGCTCGTAGGCCGAGATGATTTCCTGGACGAGGTGATGGCGCGCCACGTCTTTTTCCGTAAAAGTGACGAAGCGGATGCCGTGCACGCCTTTCAAAATGCGCGCCGCTTCCTTCAACCCCGACAATTTTCCCGCCGGCAAATCGATCTGCGTCGCATCGCCGGTGATCACCGCCTTGGAGCCGTAACCGAGCCGGGTTAAAAACATCTTCATCTGCTCCGGCGTGGTGTTCTGGGCCTCGTCGAGAATCACGAACGAATCGTTCAAAGTGCGCCCGCGCATGAACGCCAGCGGCGCGACTTCGATGGTGCCGCGCTCGACCAGCTTGCGCGCGCGGTCGAAGTCCACCATGTCGTGGAGCGCGTCGTAGAGCGGCCGCAAATACGGATTCACTTTTTCCGCGAGATCGCCGGGGAGAAAGCCGAGCTTTTCGCCCGCCTCCACCGCCGGCCGGGTGAGAATGATGCGCACGTAGTTGTTCTTCATCAGCTCGGCCACCGCCATCGCCATCGCCAGGTAGGTTTTGCCGGTGCCCGCCGGACCGATGCCGAAGACGATGTCGTAGCGGCGGATCGCGTCGATGTAGGCTTTCTGCGCGATGCTCTTGGGCGTGATCGTGCGCTTGTGCGCCGAGATGTAGATCGTGTCGAGAAAAATATCCTGCAGGCGCGCGCGCGAGTCGCCGCTCAAAATGCGGATGGCGTAATCCACATCGCTGGCGTAGACCGGGTAGCCTTTTTCCAAAAGATCGTAAAGCTGGCGCAGAATTTGGCTGGCGAGCTCTACCGGCAACGGATCGCCTTCGATTTCCAGCGCGACGCCGCGCACGCGGATTTTCACCTGGAGCGTCTGCTGGATGATTTTGATGTGCTGATCGTGCTGTCCCAAAAGATCGCGAAAGAGCCGGGGATCGTGAAAATCGAGCACGTTCACGCCGACCTCGGTGACCATGCCGGCGAGTTGTTTTTTTTCGTCTTTCACTCGCTTTCTCCTATGAGCTGGACGACGATTTCGCGGTTGCGCGGGCGATTGTCGAAGTCGAGCAAAATCGCCTGCTGCCAGGTGCCGAGACAGAGCCGGCGGTTTTCGATGGGTATTGCCAGAGAAGGGCCGAAGAGTGACGCGCGCAGGTGGGAAAAGCCGTTGTCGTCGCCCCAGCGGTCGTCGTGGTGATAACGCCGATCCGACGGAATCCAGCGCTCGACGAATTCCTTCAGGTCCTGCATCAGCCCCGGTTCGTGCTCGATGGTCGTCACGGCGGCGGTGGAGCCGGTGACAAAGGCGGTGAGCAGGCCTTCTCGGATGGATGCCTTTTCAAGCTCGGCGCGGAGCTTGGGCGTGAGGTCGATAATGTCGCAAAAGCCGGCGGTCTTTTCGGTGATCTTGACAGTGCGAATCTTCAGCACGCTCGCTCAACCATTGGCTCGCGGGGCGCGTTTCACGGCGCGCTCCGGAGGATTTCCTCGGCGCGCCTGAGCGCGGCGCCGACCTTGTCCGGCTCTTTGCCGCCCGCCTGGGCGAAGTCCGGCCGGCCGCCGCCGCCGCCGCCGACGATGCCGGCGAGCTCTTTGACGATGTTGCCGGCGTGATAGCGCCTGGTGAGCTCCTTGCTCACCGATGCGACCAGGCTCACGTTGCCTTCCCCGGCGCTGGCGAGCACCACGACTCCCGCGCCGATTTTTTCCTTGAGCTGATCGGCGATATCGCGCAGCTGTCTGGCATCGACGCCGTCGACCTCGCTGATCAGAATGCTCGCGCCGTTGAGCTGCGTGCGCTTGGCCAAAAGATCGGGGATGCGGTCTTTTTCGAACTGGCCGCGCAGTTTGGCGATTTCCTTTTCCAGCTCGCGCTGGCGCTCGAGAAGCTTTTGCACTTTATCGACCGCGTCGTCGGCGCTGCCGCGGACGAGATTGCCGATCTCTCGAAGCCGCTGTTCGTAACTGTGAATCAGATCGAGCGCGCCCTGGCCGGTGAGCGCTTCGATGCGGCGCACGCCGGCGGCGACGCCGCCCTCGGATTGAAGCTTGAAAAGTCCGATCTCGCCGGAGGCGCCGACGTGCGTGCCGCCGCAAAGCTCGGTGGAAAAATCGCCGATCTTCACGACCCGCACCCGATCGCCGTACTTATCGCCGAAAAACGCCAGCGCGCCCTCGCGGATGGCGTCGTCATAATTCAATTCACGAATAGAGACGTCGGCATCGTCGCGGATGCGATCGTTCACCAGGCTTTCGATTTTGGCGAGCTGCTCGCCGGCGATGGCGCCGGTGTGATTGAAATCGAAACGAAGCCGATCGGGCGCGACCAGTGAGCCCGCCTGGCGCACGTGCGGACCGAGCTCGCGGCGCAGCACCGCGTGCAAAATATGCGTGGCCGAGTGATTGAGCTTGGTTTTCTGCCGATGCGCGGGATCGACCTGGAGAAAAACCCGGTCGCCCACCTGAACCCTGCCTTTTTTGACTTTGCCGCGATGGGCGGTGAGCTGCGGCGTCGGGTGCTGGGTGTCGAGGACTTCGAAGATGTCGCCGCGCGCCGTGGTGATCGTGCCGCGGTCGCCGACCTGGCCGCCGGATTCGCCGTAAAAGGGCGTCTCCGCCGTCAGCAACTCGATCTCGTCGCCTGCGACCGCTTCACTTCTTCCGCCCTCCGCGCCGTAGATCGCCAGCACCGAGGATTCGCCGTCGAGGCGGTCGTAGCCGATGAAGCACACCGGCCGGTCGAGCTGAATCTTCGCTTCCATGCTGACGGCTTCCCGTGCCTCGCGGCCGCGGGCGCGCTGCTCATTCATGAGCTTCTCGAAGCCCGCCTGATCGACATCCATGTTTTCGCCGCGCAAAATATCTTCGGTCAGATCGAGAGGAAATCCGTAGGTGTCGTAAAGCCGAAAGGCGACGTCGCCGGAGAGCGTCCGCTGCCTGGCGGATTTGAGTTTCGCGGTGGCGTCTTCGAGCAGACTGAGGCCTTTTTCGAGCGTTTCATTGAAGCGCTCTTCCTCGCCGCGGACCACCTCGCGGATGCGCTGCTCTTCCGCGCGGAGCTCCGGATAGGCGTCACCCATCTCGGTGACCACGGTTTCGGCGACCTGGTGCAAAAACGGTTCTTTCAAGCCGAGGAGCCGGCCGTGGCGCGCGGCGCGGCGGAGCAGCCGGCGCAGCACGTAACCGCGCCCTTCGTTGCTCGGCATGACGCCGTCGGCGATCAGAAAACTCACCGCGCGCGCGTGGTCGTCGATGACCCGAAATGAGATATCTGCCGCCGGATCGGCGCCGTATTTTTTGCCGGCGATCTGCTCGGTGGTCGCCGTGAGCGCGCGCATAGAATCGATGTCGTAGTTGGAGAGAACGCCCTGGAGCACGGCGGTGATGCGCTCGAGACCCATGCCGGTGTCGACGTGCTTGGACGGCAATTCTTCCAGCGAGCGATCTTCTTTGCGGTTGTACTGAATGAAAACCAGATTCCACAGCTCGATATAGCGCGCGCAGTCGCCGTTCACCCGGCATTCGTGGCCCGCCACGCCCTGCAGGTCGCAGGCCTGCGGCCCGCGGTCGAGATGAATCTCGCTGCACGGACCGCAGGGGCCGGTCTCGCCCATCTCCCAGAAATTTTCCTTCTCGCCGAAGCGGCCGATGCGCTCAACGGGAAGGCCGCTGATCTTCGCCCACAGGCGCTCGGCATCGTCGTCGTTCAAATAAACCGTCGCGTAGAGCTTGTCTTTGGGCAGACCCCATTCTCGGGTCAAAAGATCCCAGGCCCACTCGATGGCTTCGGCCTTGTAATAATCGCCGAAGGACCAGTTGCCGAGCATTTCAAAAAAAGTGTGATGGTAGGTGTCGCGCCCGACGGTTTCGAGATCGTTGTGCTTGCCGCTGATACGGAGGCATTTCTGCGCGCTCGCCGCGCGCGGGTAAGCAAGCCGCTCCTGGCCCAGGAAAACATTTTTGAACTGGACCATGCCCGCGTTGGTAAAGAGCAGGGTCGGGTCCTTGTCCGGGACCAGAGAGGAGCTGCGCACGACCTGATGGCCGCGGCCGGCGAAGTAGTCCAGGAAAGATTTGCGGAGTTCGTTGCCGGTGATCATACGTTCGTCAATCTTCTTCTGTGGAATAGCCTAACAAATCAAAAATCACTTTGCTGCTGTAGCCCCGCCGCTGCAAAAACGCCGCGGCCTTGGCGCGGTTCCTGGGGTCCTTGAGCGCCGGCGCGGCAAAGCGTCTGGCGAGCAGGCGCTTTGCCTCTGCCGACTCATCGACCTCGGCGAAGGCCTCGCGCACCGCGGCGCGCGCGAGCGCCTGGCCGACGCCTTTGCTGCGCAATTCCTGGTCGATGCGCCGCGGGCCGTGGCCGCGGTTCTGGGCGCGCGCGAGCGCCCAGGCGCGCGCGAACGCTTCGTCGTCGAGATAATTCCAGGAGCGCAGCCGGCTGAGGGCGGCGTCGATCGCCGCCGGCAGGTAGCCGCGCTGTTTCAAGTAGCGCCGCAGCTCGGCTTCGCTCCGCGCGCGGTAACCGAGATAGCGCAGCGCCGTTTGCACGGCGTCGGCCGCGGCTTCGGGGGATTCGACCTGAGCTTTTTTGAGCGCCAGAATAACCTTCGGATCCTATCGAACTTTGCTCTTTTCTTTTTTGTCCGCGCTCGGCGCCGGCGCTGCTGCCGGAGCCTCGCCGCCGCGTTTTTCGATGCCGGTCTTTGCCATCACTTTGGCGATGATCTCGGCCGCCATTTCCGGATGTTCCTTGAGAAAGGCCTTGGCCGCTTCGCGCCCCTGGCCGATGCGCTCGCCGTTATAAGAATACCAGGCGCCGCTCTTCTCGACGATGTTTTGCTCGCTGCCCAGATCGACAATCTCGCCGTCGCGGGAGATGCCCGTGCCGTAGAGAATATCGAACTCGGCTTCCTTGAACGGCGGCGCCATCTTGTTTTTCACCACTTTCACCCGGGTGCGCCCGCCGACGATGTTATCGCCGTCTTTGAGCGCGCCGATGCGGCGGATGTCCATGCGCACCGAAGCGTAAAACTTGAGCGCGTTGCCGCCGGTGGTCGTCTCCGGATTGCCGAACATGACGCCGATCTTCATGCGAATCTGGTTGATGAAGATCACCACGGCCATGGAGCGCGCGATGGTCGCGGTCAATTTGCGCAGCGCCTGAGACATCAACCGCGCCTGCAGGCCCATGTGCGCGTCGCCCATTTCGCCTTCGATCTCGGCCTTGGGAACCAGAGCGGCGACCGAGTCGATGACCAGCACGTCGATGGCGCCGCTGCGCACCAGGGTCTCGGCGATCTCCAGCGCCTGCTCGCCGTGATCCGGCTGGGAGATCAGCAGATCGTCGGTGTTGACTCCGAGCTTCTTGGCATAATTCAAATCCAATGCGTGCTCGGCGTCGATATAGGCGCCCATGCCGCCCTGTTTTTGCGCCTCGGCGACGATGTGCAAGGCGAGGGTGGTTTTGCCGGAGGACTCGGGGCCGTAGATCTCGACTACCCGGCCGCGCGGGACGCCGCCGATGCCGAGCGCGATATCGAGACCGAGCGATCCCGTCGAGACCACCGGCAGATCCTTCGGCACCCCCGCAGCGCCGAGCTTCATGATTGCGCCTTTGCCGAACTGCCGCTCGATCTGGCTGACGGCGAGATCGATCGCCTTCTCCCGATTTACGTCCATCTCCTGCCTCCTATGATGATTTGCCGAGCGCGAATGCTTCGAGCCGCCGGTAAATCGAGCCGGCGGGATTCAACTCGCTTTGAAACAGTATTACCTCGTTCACCGGCGATTCGCCAAACGAGCGGCCTCGCCAGTTTTCCAGTTCTCGTTGAAGACTGCGCGGCGGCCGATCGAACCGGCGCCACCGGCCAATCGTCAAATGCGGCGTGAAGCTTCTCTCTTCCGGCGCGAAACCGAGCGGTGTCAAACAGGATGCGACATTGGCTGCAAGCTCGGTCAGTTGCTTGCCGGTCAGGCCGACCCACAAGACTTTCGGCCGTCCGTGCTCGGGAAATACCCCAAGACCTTTAGCACTTATGGTGAAGCGCGAAAAGGGGCTCAACCGGGAGCGCACCGCGGCGGCGATCTGCGTAATCTGCGCCGCTTCGATGTTGCCGAGGAATTTGACCGTCAGGTGGAGGTTTTCCCGGGAAACCCAGCGGACGCCGGAGATGCGCTCGCGCAACTCGTCTGCTGCCCGCCAGATTCCCTCAACCACGGGCGGCGCGATCTCGACGGCAAGGAAGGCGCGGATCACAGCTCTAAAAGTGTGAGGCGAAGCCAGTTGAGCGCAGCCTGGGAGGCGCCGAGGATTATGCGCTCGCGCTCGCCGTGAAATCGCCATAGCCGTGCCTGGTGGCTCTGCGGACCGGCGATGCTCAGCCAAACCGTGCCCACCGGTTTCTCCGGGCTGCCGCCGCCCGGCCCGGCAATCCCGGTGACCGCGAGCGCGAAGGCCGCGCCGGTGCGCTCGCGGATGCCCCGGGACATTTCCAGCGCGGTTTGTTCGCTGACGGCGCCGTGCTTTTCCAGGGTTGCCGCGCTGACGCCGAGAAAATTCATCTTCGCTTCGTTGGCGTAGGTCACCGCGCCGCCCAGGTAATAGGCCGAGCTGCCGGCAATCCTAGTGATGCGATGGCTGATCAAACCGCCGGTGCAGGACTCCGCGAGCGCGAGGGTCTGTTTTTTGGCCAGCAGCAACCGGCCGACGATCTCCTCCATCGTGAGGTCGCCTTCGGCGTAGACATGCGAGCCCAGGACCCGGCGGATCTCGCTGCCAAGCTCGATGAACTTCGTTTCCTCGGTCCGACCGCCGCTGACGATCAACTTGAGGGTCAAATCGGGAAAGTGAGCGCGGAAGGCAAGCTTGGCGGAGCCGCCCAAAGCGATCGGTGCGACCAGCTCGTCGAGCCTGGATTCCGTGAGCCCGTAGATTTTGAAAGTCCGCGCAAAAATCTCGCTTCCGCCGCCGCGCTGCGCAGCGATCCACGGCAGGACCGATTGCTCGAACATGGCGGTCATTTCCCGGGGCACGCCGGAGAGCCAGACGAGGTTTTTACCGGGGCCGATCTCGATCCGAAATCCCGGCGCGGTTCCCACCGGATTCGCAATAAGGGCGGCGCCTTCGGGAAAGCGCGCCTGTTTGAGATTGTTCGCGGTCCAGGGAATGGCGCGCGCCGCAAAACGTTGCTTCAGCGCGGCGGCGGTGGATTCGTCGGTGATCAGATTCTTGCCGACGAATTCGGCGACTCCTGCGCTGGTGAGATCGTCGGCCGTGGGTCCGAGACCGCCGGTGCCGATGATCAATTCACCGAGCTCCCGCGCCTGCGCCAGCGCCCAGAGAAGCTTTTCCCGATCGTCGCCGACTTTGAGGACGGCCGCGACCCGCATGCCGGCGGCAAATAGACGATCGGCGATAAACGCGGAATTGGTGTCGATGACTTTGCCGGTCGTGAGCTCGTCGCCGGTGCTGAGGATGACCGCAGTCTCGATCACGGTTTTGTGCGCCGGGAGTTCAAGCCCGAGCTTGTGAACATTAACTTTGCCATATCAAAAAAATCCCGCGAGACAAACTGCGCGCCACGAACTAAAAAACGGGCAGGCTTTGAAGGCTCGCGCCAATGACAAAAACCAAAGGAGCGGCGTTGACGGAGTGTCGGAGAAGGGAGATTCAGGATTGCGGCAGCGATGCCAGCTCGACCAGATAGGTTTGGGTCTGATTTTCGAAAATTTTCTGCAGCGCCGGCTCGATGTTCTCCTCGGCCGGAAAATCGACGCTGAGCGGGTTGATGAATTGCTGGTCTTTATAGAGCTCGAAGTGGAGATGCGGTCCGGTCGCTCGGCCGGTCGATCCGACGTAACCGATGATTTGCCCTTTGGTCACGGTGGAACCGGCATGAATGCCGGCGGCGAAGCTGTCCAGATGGGCGTAGCGGCTCGTGTAGGTCGAATCGTGCTTGATGTCGATCGCCTTGCCGTAGGAGCCGTTCCAGCCCGCCTCGGTGATCACGCCGTCGCCGACCGCGCGCACCGGAGTACCGCGCTGCGCTGCGAAATCGACACCGTTGTGAGGCAGATTGGTTTTCAAAATTGGATGGAAACGAGACTCGGTGAAGTGGGAAGTGATGCTGGTAAACTCGAGCGGAAAGCGCAGGAAAGAGCGCGCCAGGCTCCGGCCTTCGAGGTTGTAATAGTTTCCCTGGCCGCGCTGCTTCTCGAAGTACACCGCCGTAAGCTTTTGCCCGGCATTGATCAATTCCGCGGCCAGGATGCGCAGGGTCGTCTTGGTTTCCTGGCCTTTGCGGCTGCGCTGCTCGTAAAGAATCTTAAATGTGTCGCCCCGATGAATTTCTTTTTCCAGATCGATGTCCCAGGTAAAGATGTCGGCAAGCTGCGAGAGCAGCGCGGACTGAATGCCGGCCTTGCGCCCGTCTTCGAACAGCGATGTTTCTACCGAGCCGCTGACCGTTTTTACTTCCACGTCGTAGGGCTTTTCACGTTTTTGGAAGACGATGCCTTTGATGCCCTTTTCCCAGGTCAGGGTCGAGGCGTCGTCACGGTCTACCTCGACCGCTTTCAATGGGCCCGGCACCATCTTTTTACTGCGCGTGAACGTCGGGCTGGCGAAATAGAGATGAACTTCCCGTCCCGCCGGCAGGGCCTGGCGGCCTAGGTCGCGGGCGACCGAGCGGGCCCACAAGCGCCGTTCCATGTCTGGCAGGCCATAGCGACCCAGGATATCGAGAACGCTCTCGCCCGGGCGCACCTCATGAGTCATGTGCACGCGCTTTTCAAAAGGATCGATCGGCTGAGGCAGCGCGGGAAGAAGGGCACGCCGCACCGGCAGGCTGCTCGCTTTGTGGATTGGCGCGGGAGTTGAGGCGGGCTTGCCTTTGGGAGCTTCTTTGCGCACGGTCTTTTGCTTGGCGGCGTGGGCGTGAACCGAGTTCAGCGCCAGGAGTGCCAGCACCGTCGCGAGCCAGCTTAGACTCTTCACGTAGCAGGCAAGAGCGGAGCGGAGCGCCAAATCTTTGCGCTCCAAACGGGCGCGACGCTCGGATGTCGTTACGAAACGCATAGTTAAAAAAGCTTACAACTAATAGACCGTTTCACCTGCCCTGTCAAACAAAAAAACCGCCGGTTGGGAAAGCAACGAGGTTTCGGGAAAAGCCGGGAAGTTCTCAATCCGGCTCGGCAAAAACGAATTTCCTGAGCGCGACCTCGAGCAGAAACAGAGAGAACGCCAGGATGAGCAGCGGCTGCCTGATCGGCTCGTAAGTTTTGGTGACGGTGCTCCGGGGTTGCGCCGGCGCCGATCCGGGGTTGATCTCGCCGCCGGTGGCCTGCGCCAGGCGCGCCAGCAGCTTCTGATTGAAATCCGGCCGCGGCAATTCGCTGTTCAGATCGTAGGACAGCGAATAGGCAAAGGGCGGGAACTGGATGTGCCGGCCGCCGCGCTCTTCGACAATATCAATTCGATAATCGCCGTGCTGCGCCACCGGCAGGAGCGCCTGATAATGGCCGGGCGCCAGTTGAGTCAGGCTGCCCTCGGCTTTGACCGACTGATTGCGAATCGTAAAGCGGTACTGGCTGTTGGCGCTGCCTTCGTCGTAGATCGAAAGGTCGAGCAGCGCGCCCTGCTCGCCGTAGCTCACCCGGACTTCGTGCGCTGGGACCAGGTTTTCTTCCGGCGGGTTGATCCAGTCGAATAGCCGGCCCCAGAAGCCTTGCAGCCCGCCCCACGGTATCCAGTTCCGGCTCCAGCGGCCTTCCATGTCGGTCGTCAGGGCGATCGATTTGCCCTTGCCGTAGCGCCAGGAAGCCAGCAGCGGCATGCGCCGGTCGTTTTTCAAAACCGACAGGTCCATGTGCGCGTTGCGCTTGAGGTCCGTCTCCATGAATCCCAAAACCGACGGGTAAGCGCGCGGAGCGAAACCGGCGAGCAATTCCGATCCCCTTTCCTGATACGGCGTCCAGGGACCTTCGCTGTTGGGATCCTCTTTCGATTTGTCTTGCAGCTGCTCGAGCACGATCTGCGGCAGGGTCGAAGGATCGGTGACGTGATGAAACAGGCCGCCGCCGTACTGGCTGATTCGCTTCATCACCCGCACGTCGGCTTCCGAGCTGATCGCCACCGCAGAGACGGTGATTTTGAGATCATTTTTCATTGCGCTCACCAGATCCACCAGCTCGCCCTGGCTGCCGCGGGTGACGCCGTCACTCAACAAAATGATGTGCTTGCGCGACGCATTGACCCGCTCGAGCTGGCGTTTGGCTTCCAGAAGCGCCGGCAGAAAATAGGTTTGCCCGCCCGGCTTGAGCCGGTCGATCTGCGCATCCACCACGCCGCGGAGCCGCGCCATGCTTTCCAGGTAGACCACCACGAACGGGCTATCGTCGAAACCGACCACCCCGAGCAGATCGATGTCGTGGAGCTGGCGCGCGACCGCCTTGGCGGCCTCCTTGGCGTAAACGATGCGGTTATCGTCGCGCATGCTGCCGGACTTGTCGACGACCAGCACGACCGCGCGATTCTTCTCTTCGCGCTTGGGCGGCTCCTTCGGGTCCACCGGCAAAAGGGTTTCGATCGGTGTCTGGCGATAGCTGCTCGGCGCGAAGCTCGCGTCCGCGCCGAGCATGATAAAGCCGTTGCCCTCCGCGGTGTGGCGTTCGACCGAGGCGAGATAGCCGGGGGGAAAACTCTCCCGCTCGGCATTGTTGAACACCACGATTTTATATCCGCCCGGCGCCGGCGCGTTTTCGGGCCGGCGCACGGTCACCTCGAGACCCTGGCGTTTGATGATTTCCTCGAGATGGCGGCCGGCGCCGGCGCGGCCGTTGACCAGCAGAACCTTGGCTTTGGCGCGCGAGCTGACCCAGGCGACGGCGTGATTGTCGCCGGAATAGCGATCGCTGCGGTTGTCGCGCGGTGTAAAGCTCGCCTGAAACGAAGTCAGCGGGCCGTCGCCCGGAGCGGTTTCAAATGTAAAAGTCTGACTGCCGGGGTTGAGCTTCACCGTCTGGGTTTTCACCGCCTGATTGTTGCGAGTGAAGGTCAGGGTGCCCTCGACCGGGCCGGCGTTTTGATTTTCGACGACCGCCTTCAGGTTTAAATTTTCGCCGATATTTCCCTGCCCCGGCGCGAGCAATTTTGTGATCGCCACGTTGGCGAGCGCGGGCCTTGCGGCCGGAACGATGGGATAAATCTTGATGCCTGCCGCGGCCAGCGCGGGCAAAAGCCGCTCGCCGTTGCCCTGGTTTTCCCAGCCGTCGGAGAACAGATAGAGATTGCGCGGCGCGGCGGGCAAAGCGAGCAGCGCGTTGAAGAGATTTTCCAGGTTGGTCTTATCCGGCGCGATGCCGGCGTTTTGGGGGTGGTCGAGCGCGTCCTTCCAGTTGGCGGTTTCCTGAGCGCTCGCGCCGAAGACGAAAACCCGGTCCCGGCCGTTCGGCGCCGGCGCGGGGCGGGCTGAGCTTTTCATCCATTCGCGCAGGGAATCCGGCACGCTGTCGGAGACGTCATAAGCAAAGATTCGCTCCTGAGCGCGCGACTGCTCGCCGACCCGTTGCGGCTCGGCGAGGGTGAGGATCACCAGCGCCAGGATCACGCTGCGCGCGATCAGCACCGCCGCGCGCCGGTCGCGGGCGCGCACCCACAAGATCGGCAGGGCGACCAAGAGCCAGAGGAAATACGGCTTGGCGAAGGCCAGTTGATCGAAGGACGGGAGCATCGTTAAACAGTTTGACGGCCGCGCAGCCCGCGCGCAACCGGCCGCGGGTTGATGAACCACTCCAGCAAAAACAGCAGCAGCGAGGCAAGCAGCAGGTAGGGCCAAAAGGAAAAAAGCGTCGAGCCGCCGGCCTGGCTTTGGGCGGAATCCTGGATCGCGATCGGAGCCGGGTTGCGCAGATCGGATTCCGCGGTATCGGCCAGATTGCGCGCGTAGACTTCGATTTCATTGCCGCGCCGGCGCTGATAAATGCCCTGGCGGTAGGTGTCGAAAAAATAGTCGGAGCCGGTTTTGAGAGTTATTTTTTCGCCCGTGGGGAGGACGATCTCGTCGCCGGCGCGAATTGCGCCCAGGGCGATCGGTTCGCCGGTTGCCTGCGATCGTGCCGCGGCGCTTTCAAAAAACCAGTCGAGAAAGTTCAATGTAAAAATCGACATGGGCAAATTTTCCCGGCCCAGGTAGGGCAGCGGATCGAATCCGAGCACGAGGTAGCGAAGACCCTTGCGCTCGAGGCTGAAAGCGAGCGGGCCGGCGGAGCTTTCGACGATCACTTCGCCCGCTGTGCGCGGTTTCAGCGGCCGCGCGTAGGCGGGCCGAAACAGGCTGAAATTGATGTAGCGCGTCAGCGTGCTCGATTCGCGCCAGTTGGAAACCTGCGGGTTTCCTGCCGGCGCGCCGGGCTCCGCCAGGAAATTTCTCTCCGGCGGCAAGATAAACAGCGCCGGATTGTCCGGCAAAGACTCGGGCGCGGCGAACTGAAAGATTTCCAGGCCGTAGCCGGCGCGCTCGGTTTTTGGATAATCGCCGGGCGCGATCGCCTCGACGCTGACGCCGGGAATCGACCGCAGGCTCGCCGCCGCCTGGGGCCGCGGCGTCACCGCCAGAATGCGCAGATTGCGCGAGGCGGGCGCCGCCGCGAAGCGCCGATTGTCCAGCGGCAGCGCGTCGCGGGCGTCGATCTCCGCCAGGTAGGCCGTCCGCTCGGGAAGCCCTGCGAAATCGATATCCAGCGCTTTGTCGGCGCGCGCCAGCACTTCCCGGCTCGCCAGCGCCGCGCCGTCGCCGCGAATCGTGATTTTTATTTTTTCATCGCGGTCGGAAAAATTGCGCAGCGTCGCGCTCGCCTCCAGCTGGGCGTTGCCGAGCGACGAGCGGCGCACCTGAAAGGCGGTGAGCGCGAGATTGGCTTTGGGCGCGCCCACCGAAATCACCCGCAGCGCGGCGCCCTGGGCGCCGGCCGGATGGTCGGTTATAAGATACACGCGCTGATACTGGCGCTCGCGCAGCAGGCGCCCAAGGGCCTCGGAATAATCCACCGGCGGATCGCCGAGGTCGTTGGCGCTGACCGAGCGGATCGCCGCGCCAGCTTCGACAGGGCCGAAGGGCGCAGCGCCGCTGCGCTGAAGCCGCGGCGTGGTGGTGTACAGGTCGATTTTGCCCGCCGGGCCCAGCTCCGCGGCGATGGCCGCAGCCTTCTCCGCTGCCGCTGCCATGCGGGTTTTGCCGTCTTCCAGCGCCTGCATGCTCGCCGAGTTGTCGAGCACGATCGCGATGCTCGTCGGGCGCACCGAGAAAACCGGCTCGCTCAGAGCGAAGATCAGCAGCGCGAGGAGCAGCAGCTGGAGAAAAAATATCGGCGGCAGATGCAAACGCCCGAGCGGACGGCTGGCGCTGGCGCCGCCTTCCAAAAACAATAGCAGGCTCGAAAAAACCAGTCGGCGCGGCTTTCGCCGCACCAGGTAAGGAATCAGCAGCAGCGGCAGCGCGAACAGGCCGAGCAAGGCGGCGGGATTCAAAAATTCCATCGCTTCACTTGAAAAGCCCGATGGCCGGCAAGGTCGCGAAAATGAAATCGCCGAGATCGCGATCGGTGACGTAGAGCGAATAGTGGATGCCGCTCTGATGGCAGAAGCTGCGGATTTCCAAGTTGTGGTGCGCGAGCCTGGCCTGATAATCCTGGCGTGCGCCGGCGCTCCATTGATAGCGCACTTCGCGCTCGGTTTCGCTATCGATCAGAGCCAGGCTGCCGGCGGGAAAGCTCGGCTCCACTTCTTCCCGCGAGAGAATCTGGATCGCCGCGATGTCGAGATTCGAGCCGCGGAGCAGATTCAAGCCCTGCTGGTAGGCCGCGGCGGGCATCAGAAAATCGGAGATCAGGATCGCCTTGCCGGGACGGCGCAGCCGCTGCAAATGCTCGGTCAGCGACGCCGCCAGGTCGAGGGTTCCCGCGGGCGTGACGGCCGTGGCGAAATCGATGCAGTCCGCCATGCGCCGCCGGCCGCGGTAAAACGGCGATACCGGCGCGCGCGGCGTGTTTTGCAGCAGGTGCAGCTTGACGTGGTCGTGGTTGGCGAGAATCACGTAGGAAAGCGCCAGCGCCACGTGGGTCGCCGGCCGATATTTTGCGCCCAGCGAAGGAAACGCCATGGACGCGCTCGCGTCGATGAACACGTAAGCGAAAAGATCGACTTCCTCGCGAAAGACCTTGACGTAAAGCCGATCCGTGCGCGCGTAGATGCCCCAGTCGAGATAGCGCAGATCGTCGCCCGGCGCGTAGCGGCGGTAATCGGAAAATTCCAGACTGGTGCCGCGCCGCGGCGAAGAGTAGCTGCCGGTCTGGCTGCCGAGGAATTCCTTGCGCGTGCGCAGGCGCAGGGTTTCCAGCCGGGTCAGGAAATTCGGCGTGAAGGGCTCGGGCAGCATATCATCCCATGGATCGCGCCAGCGAAAAGGCTCCCCCTTGCACAGCTGCGCGTCGCGGGACCTAGTATAGCTCAAGCGCGAAGATACTAAAGCGGAGGAGGTCGTTTGCTAAGCTGTGCCCTTGCTTGATTTTCGGAGTGCGTCGTCTATCATCCGCAGTTGAAGATGGCTTCTTCTCACAATCCAGGTTTGCTCGCTTACCACCGTCCCGTGTAAAAACCCGACGCCGCGCACCTGTCGGGCTTGGCGGTCGTGATTATCAGAGACGGTCGTTGAGCCAAGAGGGTGATCATGCGGCAGTTTCGTTTTAGCCCCGCCTTTCCGGAAACTCCCGCCTTCACGGCCGGAGATGCGGTTATTGTGCTAGGCATTGCCGCCTCTCTGTATGTGGGAATACGCCTGGCTGTACACGTGCCTGCCGCGGTTGCCGGTCCGGACATTTCTCTTTCACCGTTCAGCTTGCCGTGGTACGCGCTGCTGTCAGTTGGACGCATGACCGCCGCCTACTTTCTCTCGATGCTGTTCAGCTTATTTTATGGTTGCGCCGCCGCGCGGAATCGCACCGCGAGAACGGTGCTCATGCCCCTGCTCGATGTGTTGCAAAGCGTGCCGATTCTCTCCTTCCTGCCGGTGGTTTTGCTTGGTCTTAGCGCGGTTCTCCCTCAAGCGTTTGCCGCCGAGCTTGCGGCTATTGTCCTGATTTTCACCTCGCAAGCCTGGAACATGACTTTTAGTTTTTATCAATCGATGACTACCATTCCGAGCGAGATGCGCGAGGCCGCGGCGGTCTTTCGCTTCGATCCCTGGCTGCGGTTCAAAACCGTGGAACTGCCGTTCGCCGCCGTCGGTTTATTGTGGAACAGCATGATGAGTTGGTCGGGCGGATGGTTTTTCCTGATGGCGGCGGAAATTTTCAATGTGGGAAGCCGTGATTTTCGTTTGCCCGGACTCGGGTCGTATCTGCAAACCGCTGCCAACGACGGTAACCTGCGCGCTGTGGTTCTGGGGGTGACGACCTTGGTTCTTGTGATCGTCTTGCTCGATCAATTCATTTGGCGACCGCTGATAGCCTGGACCGACAAATTCAAAGTCGAGATGGTCGAAGGGGATGAGCCGCCGCGGTCGTGGTTTTTGGATCTGATCTCACGGGCCTGGCTCGTGGAGCAATTTGGCACTCGCATTTGGCGTCCTTTCAACGAGTGGGTGGACCAAGGCTTTCAGCGGCGCGCGGGCAGCGTGGTTGAATCGCCTGAAGCCCAACCCGAGGAGAGGATTTCGCGGCTGGCGATAGCGATTTTAGCCGGCTTCACGCTGGCGGCTCTATCCGGCGGTTATCGTGCCGCGAGCCTGTTGGCTACGCTCCCGAGCTCGGCCTGGATAGAATTGGGACAAGGAATGGTCGCCACTTTTCTTCGGGTAACCGTCGCTCTGGTCATTACTTTGGTCTGGACCGTTCCGGTGGGTGTTCTTATTGGAACCAATCGCAGGCTTGCAACCATTCTCCAGCCGATCGTCCAGGTCGTTGCATCGATTCCAGCCACCGCGCTCTTTCCCGTCGTGCTGCTCGCGCTCTTGAAAGCACCGGGCGGTTTAAATATCGCCGCCGTGCTGCTCATGCTCATGGGAACGCAGTGGTATCTTCTGTTCAACGTCATTGCCGGCGCGGCTGCCATTCCCAAAGACCTGCGCGATACGACGGATCTGCTCCGCCTTTCTTCCCTTGATCGCTGGCGCACTTTGATCCTGCCCGCTCTCTTTCCTTACGTCATTACCGGCTCGATCACTGCAAGCGGTGGAGCGTGGAACGCGAGCATTGTCGCGGAACATGTCGAGTTCGGCGGTCATACGTATGCCACAACCGGCGTAGGAGCGCTGATCGCTCAGGCGACCGGCACCAGTGATTATGCGGTCCTGTTGGCCGGCACGCTCGCCTTGGTTATCACAGTCGTTTTTATCAACCGCACCTTTTGGCGCCGTCTCTATCACTTGGCCGAACAACGCTATCGCCTGGAATGATCCGCACCGGAGGTATGCCGTGACCACCGCCATCGCCATGGCCGACACGGACCATTTGTTGGAGCTGCAAAGCGTCACCAAAGCCTACCGCCTGGAGACAAGGGAATTTCTTGCAGTTCAAGACATCAATCTTCGAATCAGGCCGGGTGAATTTGTTTGCTTGCTGGGGCCCTCCGGGTGCGGCAAGTCCACGCTGCTGCGCATGATCGCAGGACTCAACGCCGCTACTTCGGGCGTGATTTCCTATCACGGGCAGCCCCTGCGGGGCGTCAATCCTCACACGACCATCGTTTTTCAAACCTTCGCACTCTACCCCTGGTTGACGGTACAGGGGAACGTCGAGATTGCCTTGAAAGCGCGAGGTGTGCCGGCTGAATTGCGCACCGAGCGCGCTCTCAAGCTGATCGATACCGTTGGTCTAGACGGTTTCGAATCCGCCTATCCGCGCGAGCTTTCCGGCGGCATGCGCCAAAAAGTGGGCTTCGCGCGCGCCATGGCGGTGGAGCCCGAGTTGTTGTGTTTGGACGAGCCCTTTTCTGCTTTGGATGTGCTTTCCGCCGAGGCGTTGCGCGGCGAGCTGATGGAACTCTGGCTGAAAAAGAAAATTCCTACGAAGGCGATCCTGATGGTCACTCACAACATCGAAGAAGCCGTGTTGATGGCCGACCGCATTGTGATCATGGGCAAGGATCCGGGCCATATCGTCACCGAGATTGCTGTAACGCTGCGCCAGCCGCGACAGCGCAAAGATACCAGCTTTCAAAACCTGGTCGATCGGGTCTACGGCGCTGTCGCCGGCCAATCCAAGCCGAAGGAGGAAGCACTTGGCACCCGACCAGGACAACCCGGCGTCACCCGGGCTTTGCCCAATGCTCCGCTCAGCGCGGTGGCTGGCTTGTTGGAAAAACTTGTGGAAGAGGGAGGGCGGGTCGATCTTTACCGGATTAGTGGCGCGCTGGTCCTTGATCTCGACGATCTCCTACCCATCGTCGAGGCGGGGGACCTGCTGGGTTTCATGACTGTGCACGAAGGCGATCTCTTGCTGACGCCGCTCGGGCGGACCTATGCCGACGCCACCATTCTCGCGCGCAAGGCGATCATTGCGGGACGCGTGTTGCGCCTGCCGATGATCGCCTGGCTCTACGAGACCCTCCAGCAGGACGACAACCGGCGGGTCGCCTGGGATTATTTTCGCGAGGAGCTCGAAGCGGACTTCGGCGATCTGTCCGAGAAGCAGTTGGATATCGCCATCGGCTGGGGGCGCCACGCCGAGCTGTTCGCCTACGACGACAACGCCGCGGAGCTCTACCTGGAAAGCGCCGACGGCAAAACCGCGGCGCGGAGCTTTGCACTGACCGAGCTGTACGAGGCCTGGCCCGTCCTGTCTTTGGCGGAGCGAGTCGAGGGATTCGGCCTGCTTCAGCCGGACGACGCGGAGAATTTTTTTCTGCATCTGAACGGGCGGGATAAGGCGCAACTGCTTTTGGCCTTTCCCCTCGGAGAGCGAAGATCGTGGCTGCGGCTGCTGGCACCCGACGAAATTCTCGACCTGATCCAAGAAGCTCCCGATCCCGAAAAGGCCGGACTGCTGGCGCTGCTCGACGACAAAACCCGCAGAGAAGTCAAAGGGCTGATGGACTACGCGACCGAACAATCGGGCGGGCTGATCCAGCCGCGTTATGTCCGTTTGCGGCCCGAGATGAGCGTCGATGAAGCCGTCGCCTTTCTGCGCAGAGATGCGCGGGATCGTGCCCAGGCCGCTTACTATGCTTACGTGATCGATGCTCGCGAGCGGCTTTTGGGGACCGTCGCCTTTCGCGACTTGCTCATCACCCCAGGCGACAAAACCGTCCGGGATGTGATGCGCACCGAGGTCATCACGGCGTCGGAACAACTGGATCGAGAAGCGCTCCGCCAGCTGTTGAGCCGCTCCAATCTTCAGATGATTCCGGTCGTGGACGCGGAAATGCGCATCAAAAGAGTGGTCACGAAAGATGACACCGCGGCGCGATAGTTCGCACTCTCGGCAGCGCAATTTGCCATAGGTCCTGCGCAAGGAAGACCGCAGCTAAAAATAGCGACTAGCGAGGCGGGTGCGAGGGATGCGCGTAGGAGACTGGATCTGTCGCCCCCACTTCAGTAAAGCCTTTGATTCTTAGTTGACAGCTGTCGCAGCGCGCGCAGGCGCGGCCGTCGGGCAGCGGATCGTAGCAGCTCCAGGTGAGGCTGTAATCGAGACCGAGATCGAGCCCCGCGCGGATGATTTCGGCCTTGGTCATTTTGAGCAGCGGCGTGCGGATGCGCAGGCGGCTTTTGCCTTCGACGCCGGCTTTGGTGGCGAAGTTCGCCATGCGCTCGAAGGCCTGGATGAATTCCTCGCGGCAATCGGGATAGCCGCTGTAGTCGAGCTGGTTGGCGCCGAAAAAAATATCCTCGGCGCCGAGGCGCTCGGCGAGGGCGAGGCCGAAGGAAAGAAAGATCGTGTTGCGGGCGGGCACGTAGGTCGGCGGGATGCCGCGGGCGATCTCGGCCTCGCTGCGGTTTTTGGGAACTTCGATGTCATCGGTGAGCGCGGAGCCGCCGATGGCGCGAAGATCGAAGGCGATTTCCTGGTGCGAGAGCGCGCCCAGATGCGCCGCCACCCGGCGCGCCGATTCGAGCTCGCGCAGATGGCGCTGGCCGTAGCGAAAGCTCAGCGCATGCAGCGCGAAGCCCTCCCTTCTGGCGATCGCGCCCGCAGTCGCCGAATCGATGCCGCCGCTCAGCAAAACCACCGCGGGTTTTTCAACCATGCTTCACCGCGGCGGCGCCTGGGTGCCTTCCATCGGATAGCGCTTCTGATACCAGCCGACGATGCCTTCGTCGAGCACTTTCATGTTGCGGTAGCCGTTTTCGTAGAGGATGCCATAGGCCAGACTCGCCAGGTGATGGGGGCACGCTCAATAGAGCACGACCGGCCGATCGCGCGGGATGCTTTTCAGATACTCCTTGAACTCGCCGAGGGGCGCGGAGACCGCGCCGAGGATATGCACCTCGCGGTATTCTTCCGCGGTGCGCACGTCGATGATCAGCGGCCTGGCGCCGGCTTTTAATTCGTCGACCAGCTCCTCGATGTGGATGAAAACCGGCGTGATACCTTCGGGCAGAGTCTGCTGGGCGAATTCCGGGTACTTCGACGGATCGGCGTGGGCCGGGCGCGGCGCGGACAAAACCACCGCCGCGAGCGCCGACGTGATCGCCGCCACGCGTAAAACCGCTCGGCGCAGGATCATTTCTGCGGGTCTCCCTCGTATTTGAAGTTGCTCATCTGCGCCAGCGCATCGAGCGGCTGCACGCCGGTGTAGCGCTGCCCGTTGATGATCCAGGTCGGGTAGCTGTTGATGTTTTTTTCCTGGCAGATCGGCGCCGACGGCGCGTTGGGGCCGCCGGGGCTGCATTCGACGTAGGGCAGGCGTTTGACCGAGGAACCGAAGAGTTTTTTCTGCTCGGCGCAGTGCGGGCACCAGGACGCGCCGTAGAATTTCGCGTCGCTCTTCGAGAGGTGCTCGGCCAGCGCGCGCACCCAGGGATCTTCGGGCCCCTGAGCGTTGCCCCAGTAACCGGCGTAATAAAGATGCAGGCCGAGGATCGCCACCAGCGCGGCGGCGGCGCTTTTCGCCAGCCACGGCCCCCAGGTAAATTTCGCCATCTTCGCGGGACGCCGGACCGTTTCCAAAATGAAAATTGCGGCCATCAAGCCCAGCGACGTCAGACAATAGGGACAGGTGGCGTTCAATTGAAAAATCGCGATGGACGTCAGGTAAAGACTGAAGAGCAGGCCGAAGAAAGAAATCACCCAGGCCCAGCGCCACTGATCGACGGCATTCTTGTTCCAGGCGACGGCGCCAAGGAGCGCGTAACTGAGAAATCCCCAGAAGGAAGTCGGCATGCCGAAGAGCGTCGCCCAGTTGCTGTTGAGCACCACATCGCAGCCCGCGCCCTGGGTGCAGAAAGCCACGAGCTTTTCCTGCCACGCCGATATCGTCAGATAGCCGGACAAAGCCATGCCCAGGAGCGCCAGGACAAACAGCGGCCAGTTGGGACCGGCGCGCAGTTGCGCCGCAGGCGGCGCCGGTTTGCTCTTGCGATTGGTGTCGTTGGCCATCGTTCAACCTTTCGTCAGAGTTTCAATGTCGTTTTTAAGCCGCACGAACGCTTCGAGCTCGCGGCTGTCGTAGTAGCCGCGGATGCGCGCCTGGCGGTCGATCAAAACAAACCGCGGGCTGTGCGCGATCGTGCCGTCCGGCTCGCTGGCGCCGGGCAGCGCCGCGACAGCGAGATGAAAACCGTCCTGCACCAGCTTGAGAATCTGGCCGCGCTGGCCGGTCAAAAAATACCAGCGCTTCGGATCGGCGCGATAACGCGCCGCGTAGCTCGCCAGCGCTTCGGGCGTGTCGCGCTCGGGATCGACGGTGAAGGACACCAGCTGCAAATCCGCTTTGCCGGCGAATTCTTCCTGGAGCTTGGCCATCATCGCCGTCTGCAAGGGACAGGTATCGGCGCAGCTCGTGTAGATGAAATCGGCCACCCACACTTTGCCGCGAAGCTGCCCGAGGCTCACGCCGGTGCCGTCTCTTTCCGTAAGTGAAAAATCCGGCACCGAGCCGTACTGATTCAAGCCGTCGGCGGAGCCGACCGCACTGCTGCCGAATTGCGGGTGCGGTCCGAGCTTCAGCCAGAGCGCCGTGCCGAGAGAAACGCCCAGGCCGATCACGGCCAGGGCGAGCAAAAGAAAGCGAGTCTTCGAAGCATCCATGAGCGAAGAAACCAGCCGCAAGGATTCTAGCGACAAATTTCGCGTTTGTGTAGAGACCGCAGCGCCGTGCAAAATAGCGAGAGCTGGGAGCGCGGAGGACCGCCGCTCGTTGCGAAGCATTTGTCCGAGATGGGGCGGAAAAGCGAATCACCGGGCGGAACGGCATCCCGAAGACGGGCGCCGTTTTTAGGACCGCAGCGCTTGGTCAAGAAGATGGCCAAAGAATCGGCTCTGCCGTCCATCACGCCGCGCCCATCGCTGAAGGATCTGCTCAAGAGCCTCGCGGCGAAGTCCGGACTTTCGTCCGAGATGCTGCTCCGCAGGGCCGGAGGGCAAGGGTGTCAGCGCCCGCGATCGATTCATTACGGAAGCCGTATTAAAACAGGTGCTACCCAGCTTTCCGGAGATCGAGATTTCTTGGTTGTCACCCCTTCAATGTAAGCCTTGCGCACCAGAGCAATTCAAGTTAGTACACTTGCGCAAGGCTGACATAATCCACCAATAGAAAACCGGCGTTAAATTGTCAAGATTAAAGACCTGACCCCAACCTCTCTTTTCAGTGTCGAGGGCGCGCACGATGATCGGGTATGTGCTGGTGCGGAGGGCGGGATACAGGCTGGGCGAGGTAGCGAAATACTTCGGCCGGGACCCGGCCACGGTGGGGACGTTGTTGGGGAGG